>JABAOH010148280.1_pt1 | contig 31871 bp, 32 predicted proteins | sample 7062181 | NCBI WGS metagenome assembly JABAOH01 (sample SAMN14538630, study PRJNA623070) | marine sediment metagenome | biome: marine biome [ENVO:00000428]; feature: marine pelagic biome [ENVO:01000023]; material: deep marine sediment [ENVO:00002113]; isolation source: pool of 5 deep marine... | reverse complement strand
GCGGGGATTTGAACCCCGGTTTGGGGCTCCGGAGGCCCCAGTGATATCCATTGCAGTCCTGGCGCCCAGGATGTCTACACCACAGGCCCTTGTGACGCTATGAGTGTATTACCGACGGGAATAAAGATTGTTCCCGGCACGGGCCGAGGAAGGTTACGACTCGACCTTGCTCTTCTTCTTGAACTCGGTGTAGCCGCAACGGCCACATGATACCCTGTCAGCGTGTTCGGCCAAGAACACGCCCGGCCCACACTTCGGGCAAGGCTGCCGCCTCCTCTTCAGTCCCCCCTCCCTGATTTCGTACAGCTCCCGCTTCGACACTACTCGGCCTCCAGCAAGTTGTTCCTCGCAAGGACGTACTTCCTCTCAACCTGGGAGGCCTCCTCCAAGGAGTCATACACCTTGGCGTAGCCCTGGGCCTCCCTTTTGCCGAACTGGGTCGAGATGTGGTCAATGACGACGAGTTTGGCCTTGAGCTTGAGGAGTTTCTCCAGAGCCTGTCGGACCGAGTCCCTGTCAGGGGTGGAGCTTTCTTCGTGGCGGACGGTAAACACTACTTCCAGACGATTCAGGAGCTTGTTCTCCTGCTTCGAACGCACCTCAACCTCCATTGACTACCTCCATTCTCGACAATATGGTGCCTACCCTTGATCTGGTCTCATCGTTTACATCCACCACAACGGCGCCCTTGCCAGGAAGCCCATAGACCACGGCAAAGCCAGTGGGCGCGAGGGCGATTGCCGGAAGGGCGACCAGGTCCTCCTCTCCTTGGATGCGAATCATGTAATTGCCGTCACCTCCGAAGGCCATTTCGAGAGCTCGCCAGACGGAGGGCGTGATGTGAGCAGGCGGATTCTCGACCTCCAACACCTCCGCCTCGCGGGAAAATGAATACTCCATTACACCGCTGTCGTCATGCCTTTCAATCCTCAGATCGACGGCCGCCACTCTGGGTCGAGCGGACGCTTTCAAGGCCTGCATCGTGCAGTAGTCTCCGATAGTCACAAGGGGACCCATCCGCTTGATTTCCTTCGCAAAGCTCATCTCGTCCAGAATCCTTCCCAAGGGGACCCTGAGTTCCTTCCTCATGCCATCGGGCAAGCGAAGGTGCCTACCGAACCCGGAGGGCGTATCTTCCGTTGGCATTGACCCCCATCTTCTTCGCGATCTCTGACTTCGTGTGATCGACGATAATGACATAGCCCTGCCAGTCCTTTGACGTAGCACTGCCACACCTCGGGCAGACATCCTCCCCCGTTATGAAGGAACACTCCTTGCACGCCTTCACGACCTTGGGCATTCTAGACCTTCTTGACCTTCTTCTTCCGCTCTTCTTCGAGCCAGTCCCACTTACCCAGGGTTGGCTGCCTCATGGTCAGCCCTATCTTGCTCTCCCGAGGATTTCTCTCGTTCAGGCTCACGGCGACGATCCGGGCCCTGACTTTGTCCCCCAGATGGAGGTCACGCTTCGTGTCCTTCCCCACGAGCCTCTGGCCGTCCTCGTCCACATCCACCCGATCGTCCATTATCTGGCTTATGTGTAGGAGGCCATCCAGGGGACCGAAACGCACGAAAGCCCCGAACTTCAGCACCTCCACGATGAGACCGTCCACCAACTCTTGGATAACGGGTCTGAAGACGAGGGCGTCGAACTTCACCTTCTGATAGACAGCTCCATCGCCATGGACGATGCGACCATCGCCTACCCTTTCGATGTTGGAGGCCACCAGTGTGAGTCCGCTCTCATCCCCTATCTTACCCTCCAAGGTGGCCCTTGTCAGCTCTTTGGCCACTTGGTCGAGGTCCTCGGCTAGCCTCTCAGGGGGTATCCTGACTACGTCCTCCATGGTGACCTTCACATACATCACAGCGACCCCGGGAGTCTCCGGCTCATATAGGCAGGGCTCAGGCTGACTTCACGCGAGGGGACTGGCCCCCGAGCTGATTGGGGACGAAGAGGCAAGGGGTTATGAAGTTATCGGGTTAGCCCACACACTAGACAAAGAGAGGCGCCAGGACGAGGGTAATGGTGCTGAGGAGCTTTACCAGGATGTGTAGGGAGGGGCCAGCGGTATCCTTGAAGGGGTCACCCACAGTATCGCCCACTACCGAGGCCTTGTGGGTCTCCGTCCCCTTCCCCCCGTAGAGGCCCGTCTCGACCAATTTCTTTGCATTGTCCCAGGCGCCGCCGCCCGTATTGAGGACCAACGCCAGGATCACGCCGGCGATGGTGCCAACCATCAGGGTGGCGCCAACGGCCTCCGCGGCCAGGCCCGTAGGCCTTAGAAAGACCCCCACCAGCACAGGTCCAGCTACCGCGAGAATGCCCGGAGCCACCATCTCCCTGAGGGCCCCCCGGGTGCAAATGTCCACGGAGCGGGCGTAGTTGGGTCGGTGACTTCCCTTCATGATTTCCGGATCCTCGCGGAACTGGTCCCGGACATCCCTGATGATGTAGAAAGCGGCCCTGCCGACGGCCCTGATGGCAAGCCCGCTGAACAGGAACACAAGGACAACCCCAATGATGGCGCCGACGAAGACAGCTGGCAGGGCGAGGTCTATGGAAATCTCAGGAGCCAGCCCCTTCGCCTCCCGAAGGAGTCGTACCTCCTCCAGGTAGGCGGAGAAGAGGAGAAAGGCCGCCAAGGCAGCGCTGCCGACGGCGTATCCCTTCGTGAGGGCCTTGGTTGTGTTCCCCGCGGAGTCGAGCCTATCCATCCGGCCTCGCACCTCCGCCCCCTTGCCCGACATCTGGACTATGCCAGCGGCGTTGTCCGCAATGGGGCCGAAGGTATCCATGGCGAGGATGTAGGCTGCCGTCGCCAGCATCCCCATGGTTGCGATGGCCGTTCCGTAGAGGCCGCCGATTGGGATTGGGGTGCCTCCAATAGCGGCGGAGAGGCCGGTGGTCTCTCCTAGGTAGAAGGAGATGAGGATAGCGGCGGAAATCACGATTCCCGGGAGCGCCGTAGCCTCGAGACCGACGGAGAAGCCCGAAATCACATTGGTGGCCGCCCCCGTCTGAGATGATGTGGCGATTTCCTTGACCGGACGATAGCGGGCCTCCGTGTAGTATTGGGTGACGTAGACGAAGGCCAGCGATGTCAGGATGCCCACCACGCCACAGAGGAAGAAGAAGAACCACGTTAGGGGATGGATCCTTGTATCGAAGGCGAGACCGTTGGCGGGGTTCAGCATCCCCCATGAGGCAAGGGCGAAGAGGGCGGTGGCGACGGCCATGGTGACGAAGTAACCCCTGTTGAGGGCTGACATGGGCGGCCGGTCCTCCCTACCCTTCACCACAAACACCCCCAGGACCGTAGCCATCAGTCCCATAGCCCTGGCAACAAGGGGAAACATGATGCCGTTGATGCCGAAGAAGGGGACCAGGGCAACGCCCAGCACCATCGCCCCGATGTTCTCCGCAGCCGTCGACTCGAAGAGGTCCGCGCCCCTTCCCGCACAGTCCCCCACGTTGTCTCCTACGAGATCGGCGATGACGGCGGGGTTGCGGGGATCATCCTCAGGAATCCCGGCCTCCACCTTGCCCACCAGGTCCGCGCCGACGTCGGCGGCTTTTGTGTAGATCCCGCCGCCCAGCTGGGCAAAGAGGGCCACGAGGCTCGCCCCAAAGCCAAATCCCACGATGGAAAGGATTACCTTGTCCTGCTCTGGGGCCGAAGGACCTCCGTACAGGTGGTAGATGCCCCAGACCCCCAGGAGGCTTAGAGCGATGATGATCAGGCCAGAAACGGCACCCCCCCGGAGAGCAGTCCTCAAGGCCTGGTCGAGACTGCTGAGGGAGTTGTTGGCCGTTCTGCCGTTTGCTCGAATGGAGATATGGAGCCCCACGTAGCCTGATACGGCTGAGAACGTGGCGCCCATGGCAAAGGCGCCCGCCGTCCTGAACCCGGCCTCAAGGCCCCTCACCGCTCCCAGCGCAACGGCAAAGAGGACGGCGACGACGACGGCCAGGTAGGCGATGGTGGTGTACTGCCTCCTCATGAAGGCCCTCGCCCCCTCCTCGATGGCCCTCGTGATGCGTTGCATCTCTTCGTCACCTTTCGGCTGCCGCAGTACATCCCACACGAGGAATGCTACGAAGGCCAGGGAGACGACGCCAGAGACTGGGACGATGATGGATAAGTCGGCCATTGAAACTCCTAAGCTCGAGGTACGCTCTCGCTTCTAGGCGAGTTTGCGGTTAAACGGCCGTGCGTAGCGTTGAAGGTCCGGGGTGACATTGCGAAGCTCCTCAGGAGAGTCCAATATAAAAACCTGAACCAGGCTACGTTGTCTCCGAGGATCCAGATGGCGCGGCAAATATCAACTGGCGCACCCTCTCACCTCACGGCGGCCTGATATGTACCCCAGTGTGGTAGCTGGGTCCGAAGCTGTTATCGGAGCTGGAGCTATGGCGCAGGCCTTGAAAGCCCCGGGCGCTGTTGTGAGGCTCTACCCACAGAATTCCGTATCAATGCTCCGAAGGGGCAAAAATTCCCCAGTGGTTGTTGCCACAGGCGGAGGGATGAGGGAGAGTTATCAGTACCTGATGGGCTAGAAGGGCCTCGTCTTCCATACGAAATCCCCTCAGCCCGTGTAGCTTGGCAGCGACGTTGATGCGATTGTGGCCTGCAAAATATGGATTCATTCGCGACGTCCCGAGGGCGGCCCCGCGTCACGCTCCGAACTTCACACTTCTGTTGGCTAAATCCAGGAGGAGGGGCATGAGGTCCACTCCTCTGATCCGGCCCAAACCACCTCGAGCAACGGCGATTTCGTCGTAGGCGACTACCTCATCCCTCCTCACTCCCTCGCCGTAGACGAGCAGGGGTACGGGATCGGCGCTGTGATCTCCGGTCTCGCAAGGGGTGGAGTGGTCCGCAGTCACCGCGACAACCCAGTCATCGTCGACTCCCTCCCTCAGCTGTGCGAAGCTGGCATCTATTCGCTCGACGACATCTCTCTTCAGCTCTGGCTTCTGGTCGTGAGCAGCAACGTCGGGAGCTTTTATGTTCACCACAACCACGTCATGACTCTCCAAGGCTCGCATGGCGGCCAGAATCTTTGCCTCGATGTCGGTGTCCATGCCGCCCGTGGCACCTTTCACATCGACGAGGTCCATGCCCACCGAGCGACATATCCCCTTGATCAGGGCGACGCCAGCAATGGCGGCGAACCTGGCGTTCCACTTGTCGCCGATCAGCTGAACTGTAGGAAACCTGCCCGCCCCCCGTGGCAGGATGGCGTTGGCAGGGGGGAGCCCATGGCGCTTTCGGGAGGCGTTGACGGGGTGATCCTCTAGAACCCCGATGGACCTCTTCATGAACTCGTTGATGATCCTGGCGGTCTTCTCAGCCTCAGGAACCAGGGGTTTCACCTCGCGGATGGCGGCTCCCACTTCGTGAGGGTCTCCGTCGGTGACCCGGGGATCGATGCCTTGTCCCCGCAATAGCAGGGCTGCACGATGCTCGGTTCCCTCTTTGAAGCGCAACTCCACGCCCTCAATCCCCATCCCATCGAGGGCCTTCGCTAGGTCTTCAGTTCCCTCCTTTATCCTTCCAGCCCGACGGTCCTTCACCCTCATGCCCTCGTCGACCGTGGCGAAGTTGCATCGAAGGGCGACGTCTCCGCCCTTCACGTCCATTCCGACTCCTGCAGCCTCGAAGGGCCCCCTACCAGTGTACACCTGGAGGGGATCGTAGCCAAAGAGGGCCAGGTGGGCTGTATCGCTCCCCGGCCGTATCCCAGGAGAGATCAGATCCACGAGCCCGCAGGCACCACGCTCTGCGAACCAATTCAAGTTCCCCTTCTTCGCGGCCTGAAGAGGCGTCATATCCCCCAGTTGCCTAACCGGTCGATCGCCCAGGCCATCACAGACAATGAGGAGGACCCTCTTCTTCATCGAGTACCGGTAGAAGCTCCGTCTAGATAGGCTTTCCTGGGTCTACGACTTTCTTAGGACGAAAGCGTCCCCTGGTCGACTGCCCAGCACCTTCGACGCATCTCCTTGGTTCACGGCAATCTCCAGATAACCCTCGCTGGAGACCGTGAGAAGCGGCTCGCCCGGAGCCCCAAAGCCATAGGCCCTCAGGAACGGAAGCTCGTACTCCGCTTCAATCCGCAGCTTGAGGGACTCGCCGTGGGTAGCCCAGGCTGGCAAGGCCTCCCCGGGTACATTGGTGATGAGGTTTCCGAAGCGATCCTTCAGCAGGATTCTCCCTCTGACCTCCTTAGAGGAGACCTCATACGGTCCGAAATCCAGGTCCACGGGATCATCCACGGGGCCACCTACAGAGGCCGGCACCACTCCGAGGCTCAGGTGCGCTGCAACGGGAGCGAAGATATCGCGGCCGTGGAAGGTGTGAGATATCGTCTGAAGGCGGTATTCGGCCTTCTCGACCTGAAAGGCACCTTTGAAGCCGAGGGCCCGGGCCGCTGGCATGAGGATGCCGTTGTCCGGCCCCACCAGGATGCCTCTGTCACACTCCACAACCAACGGCCGTCTGTCTGTGCCGACCCCAGGATCAACTACCGCCACGTGGACAGAGTCCGGGAAGTACCTGACGGCCGAGGCAAGAACGAAGCTCCCTTCCAACACGTTCTGCGGCGGTATCTGATGCTCTATATCCACTATTGTAACGCCCGGGTTGATGGAGAGGATGACGCCCTTCATGGAGGCGACATACTTACCGAGGCCGTAGTCCGTCAGAAGTGTCACAAGGCTCATGGGCAGCTTTAATCCAAGGGCTCAACGCTCACCCGCCGACCCGCAAAGAAGGCATCTTGCAGTGACTTGCCCGCTTCGCTCCCCTTGGCGACCCGGATGAAACCATCGCCGCCCACCGTCCCCTGGAAAGCGGACTTTCCGTCTATGGTGACCTCCACCTTGCGGCCAGAGAACTCCTTTCCAACCCGCAGGACTACGTTCCTCCGGTTCATCTCAACCTCTGTAGTCTGACTACGCCTACCGCGAGACCGGGTTTTCTGTTTCAGGGGACGTATGTCGAGCTTGATGCCAAGGATTCTCTCTATCTCGGCTATTCTCTTCCCCTCGCGGCCGATGACCCTAGGTATGTCCTTCTCGTTCAGGTGGACGGTCGCGTGGGCCTCTGCATCCACGTTGACATCCATGGGCCCACTAATGAGGCGCCCGATCTCATAGGCTATTTGCCTCTCTGCTAGGGTCCAAACCGGACTCTGGCCCCGCGCATCCTCCAGGGGCATCACAACGATCTCCTCTCCATAAGTGTATATCTCGAACTCCGGCTTGCCCGTCTCGAAGTCCACCACCTCGATCACCGGTCGCGCCAGGTCGGCCTCCAGCATCCCCTGGGGCACCTTGACGGTGAAGTGGAGATCGTAAAACTTCCTGATGGCCCCGTCCTCCACGAAGAGCACCGTGTCGACGACCTGGGGGATCATGCCGAGTTCGACCCTTCCTATTAGCCTCTGCACGGCATCGATGCCCCTGGTGGCGTGGACGACGCCCACCATACCAACCCCAGCCATGCGCATGTCCGCGAAGACCTGGAAGTCCCGCGTTTTCCTGAGTTCATCGTATATGGTGTAGTCTGGCCTGACGAGGAGAAGGACGTCGGCCGTCCTCTCCATATCCCCCTCCAAGGCCGTGTACTGCGTTATGTCGTCGATCACCTGCAGGTCCCGTGGCTTCTCCATTGTCTTGACGATCCAGCCCACGTCGTGGAGGTACTGTGCCACAGCCTGGGCCAACGTGCTCTTCCCAGCTCCAGGAGGGCCGGCGATGAGAACGCCCCTATAACGCTTCTTGAGCCTCTCTTTGATGACCTCCGTGTACTGGTAGTCCTCCAAGTTGACGGTGGCCACGGGTCGTACGGCCGTTATCTCTAGTCCGTCGGAGAAGGGAGGGCTGGCGATGGCCACCCTGATGTTTTCCAGTTGGATGACTGTGGCTCCGCCCTCGTCCATCTCTATGAAGCCTCTGGGGTTCATCTTCGCCTCTTCGAGGAGGTGTCTCGCCATTCCCCTGAGCTCCTTTTCCCGCAGCTTATTCTTGCCTACTTCTTTGAGCTCCATCTTCCCGGGCTTCCCGGTCTTGACCCGGGGAATCGCGCCTGCCTTCAGGTGGACTGACATGACGTCTCTGTCGAAGTACTCCAAGAGCTTCAGCTTCCTGCGCCTGCCGGGCAACCTTGGCCGCATGTACTCCACCGCGATGCCCTTGGCCTCCGCCACCCGGGACTGTATCCAGTCGCTCGTTACAAGTACGGCCCCTTCCGAGGCAGCCACATCTCTAATCATTGCGTCGATGGAACCGCCGCCAGCCAGCCTTATGTCGTCAAGGGAGGGCCGCTCCCCCACATACTTCAGCTTTATGGAGCCACTGGACGCCAGGGTCGCGAGCTGGCGAAGTTCCTCGAGCCCCTTATAGCCCGTTTCCTGACCCCTATCCGCCTGGGCCTCCAGCTCTGCCACGACGGCCTCGGGGATGATAACCTCCACGAGCCCTTTCTGCTTGCGACGAGCGATGATGGTTATTCTACCGTCGACGATTACGCTTGTGTCTGGAACGATTTTCATGCTATTCTCAGTCGTGCTAATCAGAGCCTTGTGTTAAAGCTTTTTAGACCATTCTCTCGGAGACACGAGGCCCGGGCGGATGAGAGAGGACGCGCTCTCGTTCTTAGGCGCCTTGATCGAGGGACCTGACTGGCGGGCGTGAACCAGGTCCAGCGATTTTCCAGATTGCCTGAAACATGGTGTGCATGCACGAGACATATATGAGAACGGAGACCAGGATCAGGGCCTCACCGAATACCACGAGCCAAGGAAGTCCCCGACCACTCAGGAGCAGATGGAGCTTAGCCACAGCCGCTAACGACAGCCCTGTCGCGGCAAGAATCATGTGGGCCAGGGGTCGAGCGTACGAAGGGGTGTCGCTTCCCTTGGGAAAGTAGGGAAATACGTAGTAGGAGACGCCAAAGATGGTCATAGCGACGAAGCCGAACAGGTTGAGCTCCGCGTGGACCGGGGACAGGTAGCGTGTTGGCGAGTAAAGCGCGAATGTTAGCCCTAGGCCTATGCCAGCGGAGAAGAAGACGAGGGCGAGAAGGATGAACGCGAAGGTGGGTTGGACGTCCCGCCCGCGTCGGATAAACATCAAGACGACGTTTGAGGCGAAGGATGCGAAGGCGGTAGCGAACAGCGCCGCGCCGATCACGAATCCAGGACCACCTCTCGCAATGAAGACCACCATTAGCACAGGAGCCGGGACGGCGGTGGCTACGTTCGCATAAAGCAGCCCTATGTGGGGGGTTGCGGCAAGAAAGCGAGGGATTAGATGATAGCCGACGCCAAATACCATCATGATAACGAAGCCCAGGAGGTAGAGGTGAAGGTGGGCCCAGTAGTTCATTGCGAGGACGACCCCCACGCCCCTCTCTAGGTCGAACTGGATGAAGAGAGCTGAAGAGGCCAAGAGGTAACCTGTAGCTACGACTACCAAGAGCACCCCAGCTCGGTCCCCAAGCCTCAGAGGCTTTTGCCGCTTGATCGTTGGCCGCCGAGCTCTCCTGCTCGTGGCAAGCATATTCCCTGCGAATAGAACGGCCCCAGCGAGCCACAGAGCAGAGGCGATTCTCCAGGTAGTAGTGCTAAGCCTAGCCTCGGCAAGGATCACGAGAACCAAAGAGCTGAGGGCGAGAGCGAGATGCACCTTAGGGGCAGAAACCATTGCCAGGTTCTTGCCCAGGAAGGAAGGGACGAGCACATATGCCATTCCGAAGATCATCATCCCTATGAATCCCCAGGCCGCAAGGTGAATGCTCAGGCGGTTCAGGGCCGCCCTTAGCCCCAGGAGCGTCGAGTTCGGAACGGCCGCGAAGAGGTCTTCGGTAAAGAGGACAGAAACCCAGCTGACCAGCATCACCATCGCCGAATACAGGAAGAGCAGGTTCTGTCTTCTCATGATGAAAACTTGCTCCGTTTCGCGTCAAAGCATGATGGCAGGCCTTCTGAAACGTGCTGGGGAAACACGCCAGCTAACCTGACCCCTGATCTGTCGGGTCATTCCAGGTCTCATATAAAGGCCATCCGCCAGGTTTAATAGTCAATGGGCGATTCTTGGACGCCTGTGATGAAAAGAGGGTCAGGTGACGTCTACGTGATCGGCCCTATGAGTGCTGAGGTGCCCCAAGTAGACGTTGTGTTCGGCCTCGTCTTCAATGTAACGGCGAGGCCCCTTCGAGGGGTGCAAGGAATCGGACGAGTCCTTCCATGCGTCCTCAAGGTGTGGCCTTCGCCTGCCTGGATTGAGCCGTTCTGGTGACTGACACCACCATCAAGCCCAGAAGCTTCTCCCAACTCATTGTCCCGTCAATCCATCGCATGAAGCCGACTCTGTGCGCCCCGATGACCCTCATAAAACGATCTGGGTCGAAGCCCGCTTTCTCCAGCTCTGGTCCCCAGCCCTTCTTCCAGAGGTATCGAGGTAGCTTGTTACCATACCAGTAGCTGACGACATCCGCGACAGAATGTCCTCCCTCCTCCCGCGCCTCTGGGTACTTCTTGAAAAGACTCAGAACCTCCTCCCTGATCTCCACCGGTTCTGGGGGACGATTGAGTTCCATTTTGCTTCTCGCTCTCCATGGAACCCTTGGACTATTATCCTTTGGTATTCCCCGTCAGATGCCGTTGGCCATGTAGGTTATGAATCGGTTCATGGGCCACCCCTCGTTCCACCTCAGTATGTAGTGGCCCTCCTTGCTCACGCTTACCTTGGGCACGTCTCCTTGGATCTTGCTGAGTAACCCCGAAACTTGAACGGTGTCTACAGTGAACAGCCGCCAGGTGTCCCCTCGCGCGTTCTTGAGCCTGTAGGCGTACAGGGGGAGTACGTGGGACCTGGAACACTCATCGAGAAGATCCTTGGCCTGGGTAATGGTTCTCTTCGTGTTGCTCAGCCAGAGGGTTTCCCTCTTTGACGCTTTCACCTCGATGGGGAATGCGACATCTCCTCTGATGGCCACAAGATCTATGCCGAGAGAGCCTGCCGCCCGCAGAACGGTGAAGGGCCTCTCCCTTATCCTCAAATATCCCCGCCGTTCCTCAGGCGTGCAGGATCGGGTGACTCGCTCGAGGAGGGCCTCGTCTCCCCGAAGGATGCCCTTGAGTTCTCTCTCGTAAATCCCTCCTGACATCGCGGTCAAATAAATCAGCACCTATATATAGAAATGGAGGGGAGATGACTGAAAGTTTCACTCCGCTCATCATCCCTTTATACGATGATGGCCTGGGCCTGTCAGGCCTGATTATGTTTGAACTCATCTGTCCGTACTGTGGCTGGGAGGGTACTGACGCAACCTTTGACGCCCACATGAACCCATTCTGTCCAGAGTGCGAAAAACCCTTACAGCTGAAGGAGTTTTACCGAAAGAAGTAGTGCTCCTCCCCGGTGTATACCTATTAGGGGTGCGGACCTCGGGCTGTCACGCCGTCTCATAGCTTCAACAGCTCCCTTGCCCGTGTCAGGTGGTCAACAGTCAGGGCGATTTCCGTCTTTCCATCCCTCGATCCTAGGATGTATATCGACGTGACGTTCACGTTGCCCCTCGTGAGTCTTCGCGCCACCTTCGCGAGCTCACCAGGTCGATCGATGAGTTCGGCCACGAGAATCTCGTTCTCCTCATAAGCGAGGCCGTTTGTGCTAAGGGCCTTGCGGGTGGTGTTAACGTCGTTGGTCACTATACGGTAGAAAGGCGGTGTATTTCCAATCTCGCTTGTGATGGCCTTGATGTTGACAGCGTTTGTAGCTAGAGCCTCTGTGACCCTTGCCAACTCCCCGGGTCGGTCATCGACGAAGACCTTGAACTCTAGCAGCTCCGTCCCCGCACGGACATCGCCTATAACGTCAATAAACCTTTCGAACGAAAGCGACCCGTTACGGGACTAGCCGCCGTCTATCCCTGGGGAACAGAATCGCCTCTCGAATGTTTCCGAGGCCGGCAACCTTCGCAACGAATCGATCGAGCCCGAATCCCCACCCGCCGTGGGGTGGCATGCCGTATCGGAAGGCCCTGAGATAGAACTCGAAGTCCTTGGGGTCCAGACCCTTGTGTCTTATCACTTTCGCCAGCTCCTTGTACCTGTGCTCCCGCTGTCCTCCGGACGCCATCTCGACCCCGAGGTAATCCAGGTCAAAGGAGTGAGAGTAGTCGGGCTCATCATCCTTAACCATGATGTAGAAGGGCTTGATCTCGGACGGATACTCTACGATGAAGTAGAGGACGTGTCCTTCCCGCTTCATGGCCTCCCCCAGTATTTTCTCCGACTCCGTGTCGATGTCCTCCCCGTCGGGTATCCGTTTCCCCTCTCCCGCTAGAATCTCCCTGGCTTCATTGTAGTGAAGCCTTGGGACGGGTGTCTTGGGGACAGCTGGATCCGTCCCGAGGACCTCGAGCTCCTCCTTGGCCGCTGTCTTGACGTATGCCAGGCTGTGGGAAACAGCCTCCTCCAACACCCTTAAGACGTCCTCCTGAGACCTTATGAAGGCCATCTCCGCATCAAAGGAGATGAACTCGGAGGTGTGCCTCACAGTGTCAGAGAGCTCCGCCCTAAAAGCGGCCGCGATCTCGTACACACGGTCAAGGCCCGTCGACATCAGCATCTGCTTGTAGAGCTGAGGGCTCTGGGCCAGAAAGGCCGTCTTCCCGAAATAGTCCACCCGAAACAGGGTTGCCCCGCCTTCCGCCCCCGCGCTGATCAACTTGGGAGTCTGCACCTCGACGAATCCCGCTTCCCTCATATACTCATGAATGCCCGCTGAGATGTGAGATCTCAGTCTGAAGACGGCCCCTACCTTTCGCTTCCGGAGGTCTATGAACCGGTTGTCCAGCCTGGTATCCATCTCAGCTCCTACCCTATCCACGACGCCCAGGGGCAGGGGCTTGTCAGCCAGTCCCAGGATCTCATACTCTCCCGGAAATATCTCGAAGCCGTTCCTCACCTCGGGGTTCTCCCGCACCGTCCCCCGCACGGCTATGACACTCTCTCTAGGAAGGCCAGTGAGCTCCTCGAACAGCTTCTCATTCTCCTCCCGCACGGCCGTAACCTGGAGGGTGCCCTCCCTCTGCCGTATCAAGAGAAAGGCGATGCCGCCGAGGTTCCTTACATCCTCGAGCCAGCCCGCCACCGCCACCTCCTTGTCGAAATAGCCCTCGTCAACTTCTCTGAGGCTTACGTAGGGGGGCCAGTCGTCTACCATGGAACCTTTCGTCTGAAGGCGGCTAGCCTATAAAAGGAATCTGTCACCGCCTCATTTCGCTCATAAGGTCCTGGGACTCCACCTCCATGTCCGCCGTCTTGTAGGGCACGACCTCGATGTGGGGGTAGGCGATGGCCACCCGTGAGTCGGCGGCGAACTTTTCCAGGATCCTCTTGACGATTTCGCTCTTGTAGTAGCGCCGGCGATAGGAGGGGCAGAAGTAAACCAGGTACATGACGACGGAGGAATCGCTGAAGTCCACGGTTATCGTGGGCTCCTCCACCATGTAGGTGGCCAGGTCAGCAAACTCGTACTTGTCGCGAACCAGGCTTCGGTTGTTCCGCATCATATCGCCCACGACTTCCTCCGCGGCGTCCCGGACGTACTTCTCCGCCACCTTGTGATCACTTTCGTATGTGACGGAGACGGTAATCTCGTCCCAGATGAACTCCGTGTCGCGTGTATAGTTGTGGACATTACCCTCGAGGACATAGCTGTTGGGGATGGACGCGTACCGGCCGGTGAAGGTGTCTCCAGCCATCCACCCCCCGAACTCCCGCACGAGGGTATTCATCAGGGAGATCTGGATCACGTAGCCTCGGACCCTGTTTATCTCGATCCGGTCGCCCAGCTTGTAGAGACGACGAGTAACGAGTACCCCCCAGCCCACCAGGTTTAGGAGGGGCCTCTGGAGGACGTAGATCAAGGCCGCGGATACCAATCCGACACTGAGGGCGTCCACGACCTGGGCCCCGATGACGATGAAGATGAGGGTCAGGAAGACCCCCGCCCATATGAGGTAGCTGACCAGCTGGAAGAGGGCATAGATGTCTGCCTCATGGGGGATCTTCTTGGCCAGGGCCAGGCGGAAGAGCGGCTTCACCAGCTCCATAACGAGCTTTGTGGCCAGGAGGACGAGGATGATGGTGATGTAGTCGGTATATCCCTCTAGGGGCAAGATGGGTAGGGGGGCAGGGAAGGCGAACAGCCCCATGGTTGTGATGAGGCCGACAACTGTGATGAAGGAGGCGATGAGGAATATCACCTTGGCCCTCGATGCCATTGGGCGAGAATCCAGTGCTGGCCCACTTAATGCTTGCCTCAGTGTTATCAGACAGGAGAAAGTGGAGTGGCGTGAGCCTACAGGAATTCCTCGAAGTCCTTTACGAGCTCTGGGTACTTGCTCTGCACCGCCTGCAGGATAGCCAGGACAGACAGCTTCTCCACCCCAGCATCCTCCAGACTGTCAATCAACTTGTCCAGCGTTTCGTCGCTGAGCCTTGCCAGCTTCTCCTTGGCCAGCCAGTTGCGATAAAGGTTGTTCTCCATCTTGGCGCGCCAGCCCGTCTCGTACTTCATCAGCTGCTCCAACGAGAAGTCTCCCGCCTGGGCCGCCTCCCCCAATACTTCGCCTGCGATCCTTCCAGACCTGCAGGCGTTGGCAACCCCCCCTCCAGTGATTGGATCGATCTGCCTTGCCGCGTCCCCCACGAGCATGATTCCTGGAGCGACCGTTTTCTCCAAGGGAGGTGATGTTGAGACGCCTCCGGCAACCCAGTCCAAGGGCTTGCCGTTAACCACCCTCATATCCTTCTTGATGAAACGATCTAGGTACGTCTTGGCATCGGCCTTCTCTCTCACCTTCTTAGCCATCACCCCGATGCCGACATTACAGGTGTCCGCGGACTTCGGGAAATACCACAGGTAGCCCCCAGGCGCCACCTCGTTCCCCAGGTAGAACTCACAGTACTTAGGGTCCACATCCACTCCAGTGAGGCGGTATTGAAGGCAGCTCATGATGTCGCCCCCCTTCAACCTGGTGTTGAGGCCAGCCCAGCGTCCCACCTGGGACTCAAAGCCGTCGGCGGCCACCACGCAGCTTGCCTTGATGTTGAACCTCTCCCCGAAGTGATCCACTCGGACCCCAATGACGGTTCCGTTGTCCCTGATGACGTCCGTCACCGTGGCCTTCACCATGATGTCCGCCCCGGCCTTGGCCGCCTCGAAGGCCTGGACCTTGTCGAAGATGTCCCGCTCGATTACCATGCCCACCTCGTTTCCTGCGTACTTCTCGGAGATGGTGAGCCTGTGGCCCGAAGGGGAGATGATGTGGGCCCCCTCCACCTCGTTGGTGAGCCATCGGCGGTCTATCTTTATGTCCGCCTCATCGAGGTGAGCCTTGGAGAGGCCTTCACCGCACCTTACGGGGGAGCCTATGTCCTGCCGCTTCTCAAGGAGGAGGGTGCGGGCTCCGTTGAGGACAGCAAAGCGGGCCGTTACGCTGCCCCCAGGGCCAGCACCTACCACCACGGCGTCGTACTCGTCTCGAAACTCCACCCCATCACCGCAGCTTCGTGAGCTTGTGACCTCGGGGGAAGTCAATAGCTCCGACGGGGCATGCCTTCACACAGAGGCCGCACTGGGTGCAGTTCTCATCGAAGGTGATGAGGACCTCCGTAAGGAAAATGGCGTTCGTTGGGCAGGCACCCACGCACGCGCCGCAATGCATGCACAGGCCCGTGTCAATGGCCATTATGCCGTTGTCGATGATGGCCTCGGGGCTAACTGTTAGCTGTCTCTGCATGGCGTCTTCCCCACTCGCGGAGAGGAACCGCGAACTTCTTCTCCACCTCATTCCGGAACACGGGTCCCGTGTTGTAGGCGCAGAAGGGTATGATGCGACCGTCCGGGCTCGCGTAGTGGATGACGCACCTCTTCACTCTCTCGATGTCGTAGTTGTAGTTGTCCTGGAAGTGCATGCCGCCTACGTACATCATCCGGTAGGAGAAGTCGGAGGCGCCCTTCTTGCCACCCTCCTTGAACATCGTCCCCAGGGTCTTCAGGAAGGTTCTTAGCCCCATCCCTGCGGGAGCGCTGCCTTCGTCAAAGTGCCTGCGCAGCAGGTTGAGGGCCTTGATCTTTGAGACGAACTTGATCTTGGCATCCTTGGCTCGCTGTGAGAGCTCCCACATGTCCTCCATGAGCCCCTCGATATCCACGAATCGGGTGATGGGCACTGGGTCCTTCCCCTGCTCCAAGAAGAGGTAGGTGGCCAGGCCGCAGCCAGGATGGGATGTGAAGGAGGTCTTCGCGCTGTCTGTGAGGATGCTGACGAGTTCGGAGATGGGTGCGACGAAGGGCACTGGGTACCAGTCGTCCACCGTGGCGTAGCCCGTCTGCTCCTCGAGGTCGTGAGCGAGGTCGCTCAGGGTGTATCGTAGCTTCTCCCTCTCCTCATCGGGAATCCTCCCCGTTAGGCTGACCGGCTGATAGTTAACGCCCTTGACCACATCGCTGTTCTCGATGGCGAAATCCATGATGGGGCCCACCTGGTCCTCATTGAAGGACCCCACGAGGGTGGGGACCAGACAAATGGTCGGCTTCGGTTCAGGCATATCCCGGATCCGCTGGATGGCCTTCATCTTGATTTGAAGTAGCGGCTTCCCACGGGCCGCGATGTAGTTCTCCTCCTTCAGACCATCGAACTGGAGGTATACAGTGTTGAGACCGGCCTGGGCCACCCGCTCGATGAAACCGTCCTCGGTGGCAATCCTGATGCCGTTGGTGGCTACCTGGACCTGAGCGAAGCCCATGTCCCTCGCCGCTTTGACGGTCTCCACGAAGTGGGGGTAGATGGTGGGCTCTCCCCCTGCAAACTGGATGGCGTTAACGGGGATGGGCCTCTGAGCCCGCAACACGGCGAACTCGTAGAGAATCTGTTCGTACGTGGGCTCGAAGACGTAGCCTGCGGCGTTGGCGTTAGCGAAGCACACGGGGCACTTCAGGTTGCAGCGGTTAGTGAGGTCAATGTTGCACAGGGCGGTGTTGCTGTAGTGTAGGTTGCAGAGGCCACACTCATAGGGACAGACGGTGGCGTCCGTTATGGCAGGATTCTGGATTCCCACCCCATCGAACGCCCATGACTCCGCCTTCAGGTACATGTCTACGTCGGACCAGCACACCTCCTTGAACTCCCCGTGCTCGTCACAGTTCTTCTTCATCACGAGGGCACCATTCTCCTCGTACAGCACCGCGGGTATGATCTTGACGCACTCTGGACAGAGGGAGCCCGTTCGCCTGGGAAGCCCCTTGCGCAGTTTCGAAGGCATCGTCACCGTTGCGCCAACGTCCCTTGACTCCTGGTACCTCATCACTACGCGCTTCCCCGATCCCCTGGGATCGGAGTCGTACATCCAGTCCTCGGCCTTCTTAGCCTTGGCGTCCTTCTTATCGAGGCTTATCTCGCGAATATCGTAGGACATGGTCACACCTGGGAGCCCATCCGTCCCTAAGCTGGGTGATATCTTTGGGTTCGACTTAAAGATTATGTAGCGATGCTCACTACAACAAACCCAGTGAAGGCTAGGCACTCTCCTTCCTGAGGAGGATGCTGAAGAAGCGGCAGGCAGCGCCCCAGGGTCGGAAGTGTAACTCGTAGCGCTTCTCGCTGGAGGTGAGCAGGAACCTGAGGTACTTCCTTCCTACCTTCGAAACGTTCACCACCTCCTTCAGGGGATACTCGAAGTATCTGAGGACGTGGTGCTCCTCCGCCTGGGGCCCGAGGAACTTGCTCCTGTCGATGGCCCTGAGGGTGCCCAGATATAGCTGTTCCTCATGTAGCGTCATGTCCCGCAAGCCCACTACGCGCTGATTTGTGTAAAAGACCATGTACAGGTCGGAGGTGAACAGGGGTCTCTTGCTCAGCGTGCCCACTTCGTAGGCGTCGGTGGTCAGGCCCCTGCGGCCGTAGAGACGCTCCCTCTCCGATAGAATGATTTGCGCCTCGTCGTCGTAGATCACGTCCAGGCCGTCCACATCGCCCACCTTCATGCCGGCTCCGACCTCCCTCTCGTGGACAGGCTCTACTTCATATATCTCCTTTGATGGCATCCTCCCTTTTCCCGAGGGGCGTCTGCCCTAGAACAGCTTCTTCTGCCCCGGGACCTGCGCTGCAGGAAACCTGCCCGTCCTCGCGTAGGATAGGAAGCGACCAGCGTCCGAATACATCCTCACACCGTGGAAGGTGAACAGGGCCCTCCTGTAGTCCCCCGAGTTCCCCCTTGCGTACACCTCGTCCAGGTCCTCATCGGAGAATTGGTAGACGGTATGGTAGCCCTTTCCGAATAGCCTGGTGTAGAGCAGCGGCGAGTCCACCTGAGGCTCCTCCTTTGACAGGTCGACGCAGTGGACGATGCCCCTGTCCGTCATCAGGTTCTTGAGTTCCCTCGGAATCTCCTTCTGGCTGTATGCCCTAGCCTCCAGGGCCAAGGTCGTTCCTCTCAGGTCCGTGGAATCGAGGAGTGTGGACAGGTTCTGCACATCGGACTTCGCGAACTCAAAGCCAGGGGGCGTCAATAGGTGCAAGACCTCCGCCCTGAGGGCGCGGACTATCTCGAGCATCTGCCGCATCTGGTCCAACACTAGGCCGTTTGGGTCGAAACGGTGGGCATGGGTTATGCTCCTGTGACATCTGATGGTGAAGGCGAAATCATCGGGCACTCTCCTTCTCCAGCCCCTGACCATGTCCATCGGGGGAATCTGATAGAAGGTCGTGTTCACCTCCACGTAGTTGAAGGCCCGAGCATACGCTTCCAGGGAGTCCATGCCTGGAATGCTGAAGTAGGCCCACCCTCCGGTGCCTACCCTGAGATCTTCTATCAGAGGTATCCCGGAGAGCTAACGTACGTAGCGTATTAAACAGGGAGGTCACAGATGCCGGCAGGGGAGTGGCTCGTGATGCTGGGAGGCGCCCGTTGACCTAACGATAAAGTAGAATGATATCCTATCTTCACAGGAATGGGAGATATTCTCCTGGGCTGCTCTGGCTGGGACTACGAGGAGTGGATAGGGCCCTTTTACGAGTCGAGAACCGCCAGCAAGCTTGGCTCGTATAGCCGTGTCTTCCATACCGTCGAAATTAACTCCACTTTCTACCGGCCGCCCAGCGAGGGCATGGTGCACGGCTGGTCCCGCTACTCGCCGGAGGGTTTCGTCTTCGCCGCAAAGGTTCCCCAAACGGTCACACACGATAGACTGCTGAAGGTAGAGGAGGGCGCCGACCAACACCTTCGGGACTTCTGCCGGCTGATGAGACCACTCCTGGATTCCGGAAAGCTGGGGGTCTTGCTGCTGCAGCTGCCCCCTAGATTGAAGTTCTACGTGGACAGAACAAGGAGCTTCTTCGAATGCCTCCCAGATGACTATCCCTTCGCCATAGAGTTCCGCAACGAGAGCTGGATGCGTCAAGACGCCTTGGAGCTTCTCGAGGAGTACAGCGTGGCGTATGCGGTGGTGGACGAGCCCTTGCTGCCTTCGGAGGTACACGTAACCTCGCCCATAGCCTACGTCCGATGGCATGGCCACGGCACCGATCCCTGGTATAACTACAGGTACGGCAAGGAAGAGCTGGAGCCGTGGATTCCCAAGCTCAAAGACATGTCATCGAAGGCGAAGAGAGTATTCGGATACTTCAACAACCACTTCCACGGTTATGCCCCAGAGAACTGCCTTCAGGTTCTCCAAATGCTGGGGGCTCTGACACCCGATCAGAGCAGGGCTCTCAGGCGTGTCAGAGAGCATCGGAAGGGCATTTTGAGGGCGGTGCACGGCAAGGTCAAGGCGACGACCTTGGAGGACTTCCTCGGGAGACGCGAGGGTGAGGAGCTAGACACTCTCATGGAGGGGCTGACCACCAAGTCAAGGCTGGAGAGGGCTCGCAAGATCGCCTTGGATGGCTTCGAAATGGCGTCTGAGGGGGAGAAGATCAAGGCCCGTCTAGGCACCTATGAGGTTTCGATCGATCTGAGCCAAAGGGTGATTCGACACAACTGCGAGGACTGGAAAAAGCACCTGCCCCAGGGGATGCTGTGCAAGCATGTCTCCGCCGTCCTTCTGACGCTACCATCGGGAAGAGCGCTTGAGGTTCTCCGCGAGCTGCGGGACTTGAGGGACGAGTGGAGCCTGCAGGACTAGCTAAACAATCAGCCCGCCTCCATTCACGTGGAAGGTGGCGCCCGTTACGTAGCTCGAATCCTCAGAGGCTAGGAACGATACGACGGAGGCCACCTCCTCGGGAAGTCCAATCCGCCCCAGAGGGATGGCCTCAGACTTCCGCTTGCGATCGGTGTCGGTGTAGTGGGCAATTATGTCCGTTTCTATGGTTCCTGGCGCGATGGCGTTCACTGTGATGTTGTACTTCGCGAATTCGAGGGCTGCCGCTCTCGTGAGGCCAAGAAGCCCCGCCTTTGATGCGGCATAGTCAGCTCCGTGTTCGGTACCGCGAATGGCTATCTGGCTGCTGATGTTGATGATTCTACCTCCGCCTGACGCCTTCATGTGGGGGAGTACAGCCTTCGTACAGTTGAAGGCACCAGTGAGATTCACGTCGAGAACCCTTCTCCATTGTTCCAGACCTAGGCCCTCGATGGTCCCCAGTCGATAGATCCCGGCATTGTTCACAAGGACGTCGATTCTGCCGAACTCCTCCATAGCTCGGGTGATCATGGCAGCGACCTGTTCGGGGAAGGCCACATCGGCCTTGATGGGGAGGGCTTGTCTGCCAGCAGCCTCGACTAGCCGGGCGACGTCTTCAGCCTCCGCCTCGCCCCTCATGTAATTGACTATCAGATCGAAGCCATCCTCCGCTAGACGATGGGCTGTCGCCCTTCCTATGCCACGGGAAGCTCCCGTGACTAGACCGACCTCGCTCATCTTGGTACCCACGGCGGCAAACCCTGCCAGGACGATTAAGGGTTGTGCTTACCGGGGCGCTGTAATCTCCACCAGCTCGACGCCCTTCTTGCAGAGGGGGCACTTTTCAGGCTTGTACTTCTTCCCCCTCTCGTGGATGACACAATGGACCGGGATTCCGTCGAAGCTTTCCCTCTCATCCCTCCTATCCACGAGAGTGGCAATGGCGACCATGGACGAGCCCTTCGACCTGACGAACTTCACCACGGACGAGATCGTGCCGCCGGTGAGGATGGCGTCGTCCACCAGAATCACCTGATCGTTCTCATCGATGTCGATGAAGGGCCTGAAGCCCCAACCATCGTTTGTCCTGTTGACCCAAAGGATCCGGTCGGCCCCGAGGTGCTCTCCAGTCCAGAAGGCCACCGGAATCCCCGCGTCCATCGGCGCCATCAAGGTGAACCTCTTGCCACTCTCGATTCTGTGGAGGATTCCGGAGCGCCGCAGGACACGTCCCAGGGACACGCAAAGGATCTTGGCATACCGAGAGTGTTGCAGTGCTAGCGGAACCTGAAAGAAGTGCTCGTAGTGCAGTCCAGTCTTGGGCAGCGCGAAGTGCCCCTTCTTGAGGGCACCTGTCGAATTTAGGATGTCCCAGGCCCTGTCAACCTCGTCATCCTTGGCAATGTAATACTCCAAGATCATCTCTCCCGAGGCAGTCAACCTCATGCTCTCATAGGGTTCCTAGTTTAACGTTTTCGCCCCGAAGGCTTTTGGTTCTCGGATCCCAAATTACCCTTAAATACTCCAAGCTACAATAGCCAGTGTAGCTGCTGTCTTCAGCCGCCGGGCAGGTGATATCGTGGTGGAGGAGGAAGAGGACAGGGAGCTCTACGTCAAGTGCCCAACATGCGGGCGGATCTCTCAAGCCTGCGAGCACGTGAGCCACGAGGACATCGCCACCATCAAGCGCCTCATCAGGGCGGGAGTGATGGTGTACGAAACCGAGGACGACCTCCTCGAGGACGAGATGTTCGAAGAGGCGGAGGAGGGTCCCAAGAGGCCCGACCTGTACCGGCTTGTCGAACCGAGGTTCACCTTAGAGGATGTGGTCCTGAGCCCGAAGTCCCAGGAGGCCATCCAGGATGCACTCGTGGAGCTTAGGGACAAGTACCTTCTTTTCGAGAGATGGGGGCTCTCCAGGGTTATCAGGAAGCAGAAGGGGCTCTCCATGCTCTTTGCTGGGCCGCCAGGGACTGGCAAGACGATGACGGCGGAGGCCATCGCTCACGCCATGGGCAAGCCGCTGATGATAGTGAACTATGCCCAGCTGGAGAACATGTGGGTGGGCGAGACGGAGAAGAACGTCGAGAAGGTCTTCCGCGAATCAGCCAGTCAGGACGCTGTCCTATTCTTCGACGAGGCGGACGCTGTGTTCTATCGTCGCGGTCAGACCGCCGCTCCGTGGGCCAATAGAGATGTCAATGTGCTGCTATCCCACCTTGAGGACTTCCCAGGAGTCGTCATCCTCGCTACGAACATGGCGATGGCCATGGACCAGGCACTTGACAGGAGAATCGACATAGCCATCGAGTTCGAGTTTCCGGACGCAAAGATGCGGGAGGAGATATTCGTCAAGACGATGCCCGCCGTAGCGCCTCTGGCCGAGGATGTGGACTTTGGCGAGCTGGCCCGCAAGTACCCCCTGTCTGGTGGTCACATCCTGAACGTCGTCCGACAGGCCATGAGGTACGCGGCGAGGAGGGATGGAGTCGTCGGCCGGATAACGATGGCGGACTTGAAGAGGGCCGCTAGCCGAGAGATGGCCAAGTCCGACTTGATGAAGGTGGACCACCTGTCCGCTACAAGGGATCAATCGATTCGTGACGCTTCCAAGTACCACGGCTAGTAGGCCGTGACCGGCTCTCTACGACTTGCTCCCCCAAACGGTGGTGATCACTGTTGTGGAGAACGCCCTGGAGAATCTTAATAGGGGGATAGCCCGTGCTACCATATCGATGGGCGTCAACCTCACACCCCTGATTCGAAAGAGGGTTGTGAATCTTGAGGGTCTAAGGGGTCGCAGCTTTGCGGTGGACGGCAACAACGTCCTTTACCAGTTCCTGGCCCTCATTCGCTCGCGGGACGGCAAGCCCCTCACGAGTTCAGACGGACTGGTGACGTCTCATCTCGTAGGACTTCTCTACAGGACGACGCGCTTGATCTCGGACTACCAGATGTCTCTGCTCTTCGTCTTTGACGGCAAACCCCACGAGAGGAAGACGGAAGAGCTGCGGGCACGGAAGGCAGTCCGCTCAAAGGCCGCCAGGGAATATGCCGAGGCCGTGGCGAGGGAGGATTATGCCACTGCCTGGTCCAAGGCGGTGACCTCCACTCGACTCACCAGGGACCTCGTGGAAGACGCTCAAGAACTGCTCACCCTGCTCGGAATTCCTTGGGTTCAAGCACCAGGAGAGGGGGAGGCCCAGGCCTCTTTCATATGCCGAAAAGGCGACGTATGGGCCTGCGCCACGCGAGACTATGACGCTCTCCTCTACGGAACCCCACGCCTCCTCCGCTACCTGACGATATCCGGTCGCGAATTCCTCCCGAGCAAGGGCAACTCTCGGCCCTTGGAGCCCGAAATCATTGGCCTCGAAGACCTGCTGGAGGCCCTTGGGATCGACCATGAGCAACTTGTCGACTTGGCAATACTCGTGGGCACGGACTACAACCCGGGGATCAAGGGGGTAGGTCCCAAGAAGGCCCTCCATCTCATTCTGCAGCATGGGAATCTGGAGGGTCTGCCCGAGGAATTTTCAAGGCAGCTTCCTGGCGACCTTTCGGAAATAAGGGACCTCTTCCTTCATCCACTGGTTTCCGAGGACTATCAGATCCATTCGGGAGAGCTGAACCCCGAGGGGGTTATGAGGTTCCTGTGCGAGGAGCGTAGTTTCTCCGAGGTCCGGGTCCGCCGGGCGCTGCAGAGGCTTGCAGAACGCCAGCAGCGAGTTACCTTGGACGACTTCTAGGAACGTTCTGCAGGACCTTGCACCTACCGATGTCAACGCACGCTGCGGGACATGACCGAAAGATGCCGTGGTTTGCGCTGCATGCCTTCCAAGCTATGGGTCACTTGTGTGTAGGGAAAACGTGGGGTTTATATGGTGGTCTGGTTCAGGGGTTACTTGCAATCAATGGTGTGAGGGCCTGTCCGTGAGGGTTAGGAACAAGGGCGACCTACTTTCTCATGGGAACACGGAGGGGCGGAAGGCCCTTGCCGTGTCAAAAACCCTGTCGTTGGGCACCTTCGAGATACGGTTAGGGTTCCTCCATGAATTGTATGAACTCCTCTCTCGTCCTGGGCTCCAGAGTATAGTTGTGCATCCTTTCGTGTCCAATCGTAGAGAAGGGGCGATCTCCATAGTCGTGGCCGGGGTACACTTCGATGTCGTCCGCAAGGTTCAGGATGACGTCGAAGAGGCTTCTGTGCATCTCCTCGGGGCCTCCGCCCGGCAAATCAGTCCTCCCGCACTCTCCCACAAACAGAGTGTCTCCAGTCATCAACTTCTTGTCCACGAGAAGGCAGATGCTATCCTGTGAGTGGCCCGGAGTGTGAAGGATTTCGATCTTAAGGGGACCTAGTACCAACTGGTCTCCGTCCTCGACTGCGATTTCCCTGGGAACGCTGCCCTCGCGATGCGTGACCACGGGAGCCCCGGTCCTCCTCTTCAACTCCTCATTCCCCCTAACGTGATCCCAATGGGTGTGGGTGTTCACGATGTACTTGACCTTGAGTCCATCCGCCTTGACTGCGGCCACGATCCTTTCCACCTCGCCATGGGGATCCACGACAGCGGCTTGGCCTGACCTTTCATCTCCTACGATGTAACAGAAGTTCTCCATCGTGCCGACTTTCATCTGTCTGAAAATCATCCGCCTCTCGGGCAGCAGTATGGGTCGCCGCCGTTAAGGTTTTCTGAGTCGCAGCTCCAGAAGAGGTCGTCCGATTCCGGGAACGCCTCGTACCTCGCCCTGGACGACATCCGCAATCTCGGAAACCCTTAAATAGCCAATCCATAATCCCAGCCTGGCATCGGGCCGTCCGTTTGAGTTTCTGTATCCACCAGAAACTCTTGGGAGGAGATCGGTTTGGAAAGAAAGCCCCTGATTATAATCGTGAGCTTGGTAGTAGTGGTTGTGATACTCGCAGCACTTACAGCAGTGTTCGCTGTTCCTGCTCTACTGGCGCCCGCTAGAACTGTTTCGGTCAAGCTCTGGTATACGCCTTCTCACTACGGTTCAACGGAGAGGGATGTGGCGACTGTGCTGGCTGCGCACATGAACGAGGTGCCTGGACTGGACGTAAGCCTAGATTCGACGGACTGGGCCACTTACATTGATCAGTTCGTGGCGGGCCGTATGGGCATGTTCCTGTTGGGATGGTACCCTGACTTCTGGGATCCGGACAACTACCTGCAGCCTTTCCTCGGTAGCGAAGGTGCCAAATCGCTTGGCTCGGAGTACGATAGCGCGCTAATGGACGCTGCCATACTCCGAGAGAGACAGCTGGACCAATTCGGCGCCGACAGGGAGGCAGTTCTGATAGAGATTCAGGAGGAATTGGCGAGGCAGGCCGTTTACATCCCGCTGTATCAGGGTGCCCAGAGCGTGGTCTACGAGGATGATGTCACCGGGATAGTGCTGGACCCCCTACAGAGGTTCAAGTACTGGAACATCAGCAAGACCGGAGCCACGACACTGTTCACCGGTACGACAGACGAAATCTCAACCCTCGATCCAGCTGACGCCTACGACTACTTCTCAATCAGCCTGATCGAACAGGTGTTCGATACTCTGCTGACCTACGATGATGAAGGAGAACTTATTCCACTCTTGGCCCAGGACATTCCTACTTTAGAGAACGGTGGTATCTCGGCAGACGGTCTGACATACACATACGTCCTGAAGCCTAACCTGGTGTTCAGTAACGGGGATCCTTTGACGGCAGCCGATGTGAGGTATTCGATCCTCAGAGGGAGAGATGTAGAGGTAGCGGGTGAGAGGGGCGACCCCGCGTTCCTCCTCGACATCATAGACACCGTCGAGACAGTTGGCACAGATACGGTGAAGATAACCCTCAAGAATGCCTTCGCCGCCTTTAACGCTCACATGGCGCTGTGGAATACAGCCCCTGTCCATCAGGCTTCCTTCCCCATGGACGATTGGACGGGAGAAGTTCCGGCGGATATGCCCAACCTCATCGGTGCTGGCCCCTACAAGATCAGCGCATGGGTCACTGATGAGAGGGTCACCTTCGAGAGGAACGAGAACTACGGCAATTGGGCTCCTTGGAGAGCAGCCAAGATGGATACGGTGACAATCAAGCTCCTCACGGACGCTGCAGCCTTGAGGAGCCAGATCGAAACTGGCGACATCAGTGTTGCCTACAGGACGCTTGATCCCGCGGACATTATAGACCTCCAGGACGAGCCGGGCCTGACCGTCGACATCAAAGGTGGTGTGCAGATCCGATATATCGTATTCAATGTGCAGTCCCCGCCTTTCGATAACGTGAACGTCCGAAGGGCCGTCGCCGCCGCCATTGACCGCCAAGACGTCGTCGACACGGTCCTCCTGCAGCAGGCAGAGCCTCTTTACAGTATGGTACCCAAGGGGATGTTCTCCCACCGTGAAGTCTTCAAGGATGCCTACGGAGACCACGACCTAGCACTGGCGCAGGAGTACCTCGATGAGTACTTCGCGTCGAGAGGACTCACCATATTCTTCCGGGATTTGGCAGCCCGTCCTGAGTGACGGGCCCGCTCTTCCTTTTTCTAGTAAATCTTTATGGATTCGCCTTCATTCAAAGGGCTGAGGTTAGGCGATGCAAGCTGGATCATCTCTTAGAATATACATCCTTACACGGCTGCTCCTCGCACTGCCCATGCTGCTGATCCTCCTCACAGTGGTGTTCGTCGTGTTGAGGGCGATTCCAGGAGACCCCATTTCCGCGCTGTATGGCGGCAGAGCTCCTCCGGACGTTGTCGAGGAGGCGAAACGCCAGTTGGGGCTCGACCAGCCCTTGGTGGTTCAGTACTTCACCTACCTCTCAAGGATCCTCCGGGGAGATCTTGGTGAGTCGATCAAATACTCTGGACAGTCAGTGTCGTTCCGCATTCTCAGCGTCTTTCCCGCTACCCTTGAGCTCATCATATTCGGAATGGGTTTTGCCATCCTCGTTGGCATCGTTGGCGGAATGATCGCGGGAGCCAAGAGAGACACTCCCACCGACATCGGCCTGCGACTATATGGCATCGTAGTCTACGTAATCCCCATCTTCTGGCTCGGGCTTATGCTGCAACTAGTGTTCAGCATATGGCTGGGATGGTTACCACCCAACACCAGGTTTGGAGGCCTCTACTTCCCGAGACGCGTGACGGGTCTCTACACCATCGACAGCCTGCTTGAAGGTGACATCGACAAATTCGTTGACGCTGTCCGACATCTCATTCTTCCCGTCATAACCCTGGGTCTGGTAATCTCTGGTGTGTTCGTCCGTATGGTGAGGGTGAACATGCTACAGACTATGATGTCCGATTACGTCGAGGCTGCAAGGGCCAGAGGCGTCAAGGAGAGGGCGGTCGTGTACAAGCACGCCTTCAAGAACGCCCTGGTGCCGGTGGTGACTGTGATGGGTCTGCAATTCGCCATCCTCTTTGCGGGAGCTGTTCTGACGGAGACAACCTTCTCCTGGCCCGGCATGGGGTCCAGGCTCCTGAGCGCCATTGAAGAGAGGGACTTCCCTGTGGTGCAAGGCATCATCGTGTTCTACGCGCTGCTCATCGTGATAGCTAGCCTCGTCATCGACATTGTGAACGCGTTCATCGACCCGAGGATCAGGTACTGAGGGGAGGTTGACCTATTGAAAGGCCCAGATGAGAGAACGTCGTGGCTGCAGGGCATGAGACTGGGTCTTGCCGAACTACCGGCGAAATACCGGAGGACTCTGCTCGGTCGCATCTTCTCTCCCCTGATGGCGGAGAGGAAGACCCTTGCTGGCATCATGACGTGGGTGGGATTGTTCATCTTCCTCGGCTTCATCGTGATGGCAATCTTCGCTCCCCTCATCGCACCTTACGACCCCACCGACTTCGTTGCCGGTACCAACCTCCCGCCCAGTGCTGAACACCTGATGGGGACCGACAGGTTAGGTAGGGATGTTTTCAGTCGCGTCATCTTCGGCGCGCGGACTTCTCTCTCCATAATGGCCATTGCCACCTCCATCGCCCTCCTCATCGGCCTGCCTCTGGGGCTAATATCTGGCTACAGAGGGGGCTATCTTGACAGAGCCCAGGTGATGATTATGGACTCCATCTACTCCTTTCCTGGTCTGCTCCTCGCTCTGTCGATTGCCGCGATGCTAGGCAAGGGAATCTTCAACATATCGATCGCCATCACCGTGATCTACGTCCCCCTCTACTTCAGGGTCATACGCAACCATGTGCTGTCCGTCAAGCAAGAGATGTACGTCGAAGCCGCGAGGGCGATTGGCGCCAAACCCTGGACAGTCATCATCTCCTACATCATGTACAACGTGATCGTCTCGGTTCCGGTGATCTTCTCCATTAACGCCGCAGATGCCGTGCTTACGGCAGCGGGTCTCAGCTTTCTCGGGTTCGGCCTGGAGGAGCCCGTCGCGGATTGGGGCCTAGATCTCAGCACCGGAAGGAGATATCTGTATAGTGGCATCTGGTGGACCTCTTTCTTCCCTGGGCTGATGATAGTTATTCTTACCGCTGGTCTGAGCATGCTGGGAGAGGGCCTAAACGACATCGTGAACCCCCTCTTGAAGAAGGAGAGAAGCTAGTTGGCCCCCGTCATCGAGGCGAGGAGCCTTCACGTATACTACCGCACTAGACGCGGGTTTGTGAAGGCCGTCGACGATGTGAACCTGGAGATCAACGAAGGGGAGGCCGTGGGTTTGGTCGGCGAGACGGGCTGCGGGAAGTCGACCCTTGGCAAGGCCCTCTTAGGAGTTCTGCCCCCCGGAACCTTCGTGGAGGGCGAGATCCTATTCAAGATGCCTCCAGAGGAGCGAGAGGAGATGCTGGAGTTGGAGTGGCGGGTGCGAGAGGAGCTAAAGGGGACCGTCGACCCTGCTGTTCTCACCATCCTCGACGCGCGGTATGTGGATCGTGTCTTGAAGGACAATCGCAGATCCAGGAAGCTCTCGAAGGAAGGGATTGAAAACCTTCGAAGGCTTCGAGAGCTTAAGNNATCTCCATAGTCGTGGCCGGGGTACACTTCGATGTCGTCCGCAAGGTTCAGGATGACGTCACCTTCTCACACGAAGAGATGCGGGAGATGAGGGGGGAGAGAATGGCACTGATCTTTCAGGATCCCATGTCTCGTTTAGACCCCCTAATGACCGTCCGAGACCACTTTGTTGAGCTCGTTCAGGCTCATAGGGGTGTTTCTGAGCGGGAAGCGGAGGAGACGGCGACGGAAGCCTTGGCCTCTGTCGGAATACCGCCTTCCCGGCTGAAGAACTATCCCCACGAGTTCTCTGGGGGCATGAGGCAGAGAATCATGATTGCCATGGCGCTGGTCATGAACCCGGAGCTTCTGATTGCGGACGAGCCCACTACATCCCTGGACGTCCTGGTCGAGGCCCAGATACTGAAACTCGTGGAAACGCTCAAACAATCCTTCAAGATGACCCTACTCCTGATCACCCACAACCTGGGCATCGTCGCGGAGACGTGCGACCGGGTGGGCGTTATGTATGCGGGGAAGGTCGTCGAGGTGGCGGATGTCTCACAACTTTTCTCGGACCCGAAGCATCCCTACACGCAGGGCCTCCTGTCGTCTGTGATTCACCTGGAGACGAAGGAGCTGAGGTCCATCAACGGCACTCCACCAGATCTCATCAATCCGCCTTCGGGTTGCCGGTTCCACCCACGCTGCCCCCATGTGATGGACATCTGTCGACAGAAGGAGGTTCCTACTCTGAGTGTTGATGGGTCGGAAGTAGCCTGCTTCCTATACGGTGAGTAGCCATGGCCGACGTCATTCTGAGGGTCGAGCATCTGACGAAGCATTATTCGGTGGTTGGTAGCTTCCTGGGACGCCTCCTTAGCAGGCAAGCAGCCATGGTCAGGGCTGTGGAGGACGTCAGCCTGGACTTGGAGAGGGGAGAGATCTTTGGGCTAGTAGGGGAGAGCGGTTGTGGCAAGACGACGCTGGGGAGGACAATCCTCAGGTTGACGGAGCCCACCAGCGGCAAGGTCATCTTCGACGGACAGGACATTACCCACCTCCCTGAATCCGACCTCAGGCCCATTCGGCGCCGGATGCAGATCGTCTTCCAGGATCCTCATGCCTCGCTGAATCCTGCCATGACCGTTGGCCGGGCGGTGGCGGATCCCATGCGGATACACAATCTCGCCGAGAGCGAGGAGTCCGAGAGGAAGGAGGTCCTCAACGTGCTCCATGAAGTAGGTTTGGAGCCGGCCGAGGAGATGTATGACCGATACCCTGCGGACCTTAGCGGGGGTCAGAAACAGCGAGTGGTCATCGCGAGAGCACTGATTTTGCGCCCCTCCTTTGTCGTGGCGGATGAGGCTGTGGCCATGCTCGACATGTCCGTCAGGGCTAAGATCCTCGAGCTGCTGCTGGACCTGAAGCGGAAGTACGGGCTTACGTACCTCTTCATAACCCACGACCTGGCGACGGCCAAGTTCCTCTGCCACCGCCTCGCGATCATGTATCTTGGCAAGATCGTTGAGATGGGGGATGCGAAGGAGGTTTACGAGGAGCCCTGGCATCCCTACACCCGAGCCCTGCTCTCCGCAATTCCCATACCCGATCCCAAGCGAAGGCGTCTCAAGGAGGTCCCTGGTGGAGAGGTGCCCGACGCTATCTATCCACCTCAAGGGTGTAGGTTCCATCCGCGCTGTCCTAAGGCCTTTGCAGCCTGCGGTTGGGAGCCCCAGGATCTGATGGACCTCCTGGAGCTCGAGATGATGGAATCCAGCCTCGCTCAGGTCGTAGGGCCCTTGAAGGACATCTCAATCGCCGGCGACGCGCTTGTAGTTCCTGTCAAAGAACGAAGCGGGGACGAGGTAGCTGAAGCCCTCAGGTCGGTGCTGAAGGGTAACAGCGCGATGGCCGAGTCCGTCCGAAGCTTGGACATCTTGGATAGGGAGGTAAGAGTCGCCTTCGAGGAGCCTCTTGAGCCGAGGGACATTGAACTGGAGGGGCGTCAGGTTAAGTGTCACCTCTTTGACCCTCAGGTCGAGGGACCTGAAGAGTCACTTCCTTTTCCGCCTCAGGAAGAATATCAGGGCCGCCGCAGCAAGTCCATAGACTAGCAGTGCGGCGACGAGTATGAGTTCTCCTCCCTCCTGCTCGGAAGCGATGATTCGAAAGTTGTAGGCACCCGTATCGGCCTCGAAGGTAACCTCTCCTGTGGACTTCATGTTGACCTCGTTGCCCAGGAAGGTGATGATCCGTAGGCCAATCTCATCTGGGATTTCCATCGTCAGTTCGATGTCCCATTCCACTCTAATTTCCGCAGTCTCTCCAGTGTACTGTATCTGGAGTAACCAAGAGGCTACGTCCGCAAAGCCGGTGAAGCTCTTGGAAAGCGTGGAGAAGGGGTCCGGGACGTCCGGATACAGGAAATATGCCTGCAGGGGAGCCTCGGCGTCCAGTAACACGTAAGCATCGACACCCTGTTCGTACCCGTCGGATAGACCTTGAGCAACCCCAAACTCCACCTCATCCGTGTGACCGCTAGAGGTTGAGATTTCCAGATGAACGTACCAGGGGACGGTGGGTTCGTCCACGGGAACGCCGAAACACCGAGCTTGGGCTACTGGTGTGAATAACAGAGTGAGAACAAGGAGGACAAGGGTAGGACCACGCCCCATGT
>JABAOH010055457.1_pt2 | contig 31877 bp, 30 predicted proteins | sample 7062181 | NCBI WGS metagenome assembly JABAOH01 (sample SAMN14538630, study PRJNA623070) | marine sediment metagenome | biome: marine biome [ENVO:00000428]; feature: marine pelagic biome [ENVO:01000023]; material: deep marine sediment [ENVO:00002113]; isolation source: pool of 5 deep marine... | reverse complement strand
TCATTTACGCCGGGGTTTCCACCGGTTCCACCTGAGGCGATAATCTTGGCTCCATCGGTATTGATCATGTAAGCCTCGAGTTTGATCGTGCCACCTGCTCCTCCACCACCGGATCCACCCATCGCACCCGATCCACCAGGTCTGCCATTACCTCCGTTACCTCCATGTCCTCCGACCGAACAGATCCAATCTACGCATTTCCAATTCCAGGTTCCTCCGCCTTGACCCAATCCACCATTTGCACCGTTTTGCCCACTATCCCCCGATTCACCACTGAGGCCCTCCGTCCCTTTCGCTCGGAATGTCCCGGCAACGACCATTCTACCTGTCGCGACGATCTCAATTGCTCCTCCCCCAGCTCCACCTGGACCACCCTCACCTCCCTCGCCTCCATTTCCGCCAGTCCCGCCATAAGGGGATCCCCTTCCACCCCATCCTCCTTTTTCGCCATAATAGCAGGCGTTTCCCCCATTGCCGCCACCACCTCCGCCACCGGAACCGCTGCTCCCGCCGCCACCACCGCCACCACCTCCACCACCTCTACCGCTACCACCCCCGCCTCCACCAGAGATTGCAAAACCAGAGCCAGTATTGCTTCCCCCGGCCCCATCTCCACCGGGAGATCCAGCTCCTCCGTGACCACCATCGTTTCCACCCCCGGGGTATCCGTCGTCCCCCCAGATTTCTGAGCCCAAATACCATGGATGCAGGTAGCCCTCACCCCCTGCACCGCCAAGGCCTCCAAGAGGGGCTGTTCCACCTGTGCCCGGGATGCCTCCCTGACCACCCACGCCTGCGTCAGCGCCGCTTCCAGGGCTTTGAAGACCGTCTTTACCGAGATTGCCGCTACCAGTGTCTCCGGGAAAGCCGTCATCCCCTACTACGCCAGGGTCTCCGGGATTTCCCTTGTCGCCGTCTCCACCATATGTCCACGGTATCACGATGATGTCACCGCATAATCCACTCCCATCAACCCCGCCCTTACCGCCTTCGCCTCCGGCGGCTCCAGGTGATTGGTATCCGCCGTTACCGCCCAGACCACCGGTGCCACCGTGAGCGGCCGACCCCCCAGCTCCGCCCCCGGGTCCAGGCGTAGCCCCTACAGCTGAGACGTCGATCGTGGCTCCTGCTTCGATAATCACATTCCCACTAACGTTTAGTGAGATTCCGTTTCCACCTTGGCCGACCACGGTCTCGCCATCGGCGAGCACCAGGTCGCCTACCAATTCAAACTTGGCGATGCCCTCAGGAAGAACCAAAGCTATGAATGGAATTCCTTTGAGAGCATAGGGATTCCCGTCGCCATCTCCGGTGATCGTGAGTGTGTCGCTATCGATGATGATGGTGATGTTTGGTTGAATCAAAGAGGGTATAGGTACGGCTGCCAAGTTGATTATTAGAAGGGGGATCAGAATACGTAGGAATAATCTTCCCTCTCTCATGTTCGCATTTCCTTTCAGTGCCAGCGACAGGTTGGAGAGCATTGTAAGAGAGTACGCCTGAAACGAATCGAAGGATTTCGCGGTAAACGCACAGTTCTCGCTATGAATTTGTATTACCTGCGGATAGAAACGGTTCTTGGATTATTTCAGCGATACAACACAAGCTTTTTATTTCAAGAACGATTTGTGATGTCTCGCTGCCCCCCGATGGAGCCATCGAGCAATTACTATAATACATGAATTTTTCCGAAATCATTGCATCTTTCTTTAGCTATTTTTCATTCATTCCATGAACAGGGGCAACGATTCCCGGAGGGCTCAATTCGTACGAGGCTTGTGATCGAGTAGACATTCATTAAGGAAGTGAGAACTTGTCAGGATCGTTGGATTTGATGAATAACTTCGGTCTACGCTAATTTTTCTCAATGAGATTTCAATGCTGGGGAAATTCGAAGTATACTGAGCGAAGATAAATTCACACAGACTTGATATCAGATCAAGGAGAGAGCGGGATCGCGATGACAGATTATCGAGTCGAAAATCTAGCCCGAATTCTAGTGCAATATTCCACCAAGATTCGCCCGAAGGACCGCGTCGCTATCCTCGGTCAACCTGCGGCGACGCCTCTCATAAGGGAAGTTTATCGTGAGGTGTTGCGGGCAGGTGGATACCCTTACGTCCTGCTCGCCAGCGTTCCGACCCACATGCCGGGCCTTGCAGACCTGGGCTATCTTCTGTTGTCGGAGGGGAATGACGATCAGCTCCAACACGTCAACCCTTTCACCAAGATGGTGATGGAGAATTTCGACGCGCGCATCGTCATCCAATGTAGCACCAACACACGCAGCTGGAGCCAAGTTGATCCCACACGCTTGACGCTTCGGAGTAACGCCCACAAAGATGTCATTAAAACCTATCGAGAGCGTAGTGCCTCCGGAGAGCTGCGATGGGTCAGCACACTGTTTCCGACAACTGCATACGCCCAAGACGCGGAGATGAGTTTGACGGAATTCGAAGATTACGTGTATGCCACCACGTACGCCGACACGGAAGATCCGGTGGCTGAGTGGAATGCGATTCATGAGTACCAAAAGCGTCCGATCGACTGGCTTGCGGGAAAGAAGGAGATCTCCGTAACCGGACCGAACATCGATCTGAAGCTATCGATCGAGGATCGAAAATTCCTCAACGCAGACGGTTCGAAGAATATGCCTAGTGGAGAAATCTTTACCAGCCCTGTTGAAGATTCGATTAACGGCTGGGTCCGCTTCACATACCCTGCAGTACGACGAGGTCGGGAAGTGAACGGGATCGAACTGCGCTTCGAAAATGGGAAAGTGGTTGAAGCCTCTGCTGAGAAGGGTGAGGATTACCTGCTCGCTATGCTAGACACAGATCCGGGCGCGCGGTACATAGGGGAATTCGCCATAGGGACCAATAAAAAGATCGATCGATTCATCAAGAGTATTCTATTTGATGAGAAAATTGGCGGCACGATCCACATGGCAATCGGCTACGGATTCGCAGAAGCTGGTAGCAAAAACGAGAGCTCGGTTCATTGGGACATGATTTGCGACATGCAAAATGGCGGAAAGATCACAGTCGATGGTGTACTGTTCTACGATTCGGGAGAGTTCAAGATTTGAACATTGATCCAGCCCCTTGGGGCTGCTCTAAACTCTAATTGGACACCAACATTGTTTCTCACACAAGACTCAGGAGGGAAGAGGATGATACGCACGAATTGGCACTGGGTGTATGTTGGAATAAGTGTATTCATTATCGGTATCATGCTCGGTGCCTGCAATTTGCCAGCGCCAGATGTGGCGACTCCTGATTTCCTCGCCACCTACGCTGCACAAACCGTCGCAGCTAGGCTTACGCAAGAGGCTGTGGCTCCACCGACAACGGAAGGGCCAATAGTTACACCTGCGACGCCCGCGCCCTCAACCGAGACACCGCTGCCCACAATCTCTCCAACCCCCACCTCAGACGCGGATTGCGATCGTGCAATTTTCATCGACGACGTAACGATCGCCGATGGCACCGAGTTTAAACCGGAAACGACTTTCACTAAAACTTGGCGGCTCAAAAACAGTGGGAGTTGTACATGGACGACTGAATACCACCTCGTTTTTATCGATGGCGATCAAATGGGTGGGTCGGACGAAGTCGCATTTCCTGGAATTGTAGATCCCGAGCGAGAAGTCGATCTGTCTGTTGGACTTACGGCTCCCGATGCAGAAGGAACTTACAGGGGTAATTGGCAATTACGTAACGCCTCGGGTGGCATCTTTGGCATTGGTGATGATGCAGATGAGCCATTCTGGGTCGAGATCGTCGTCAGCACAGAGGTGGACGATCTCGAATTGGGCGCGGCGACCTGGAGAGACCGTTTTGATGGGTACCTTTACTGGTTTCTTCTGGATACCGATCAGTCTAAGTTTGAGATCAAGAACGATGAAATGGTTATGAAGGCATTCACGGCAGGCGGATTGGATGAGTGGGGACTTTCAAGCAGACCCGTCGTGGATGATTTCTATCTGGAGATGACAGCGCGAACAGGAAGCAACTGTTCTGGGTTGGATCGCTATGGCATGTTGATCCGAGCATCAGATCCCAATCATGCCTATGTCTATGGATTCTCGTGTAATGGCAGGTATCGCCTCTACAGGTGGAACGACGGAGAATACAAGGCACTCGCCGATTGGAAGAGTTCGGGGCATATTATCTCGGGCCCGAAGCAAACCAATCGCCTCGGTATCCTGGCGGAAGGCAACAGCTTCAAGCTGTATGCCAACGGGAAGCTGTTGACGACCGTCACGGACAGCATGTTCGATGAAGGACGCTTTGGCCTCTTCATCGGCGCTGCGGAGACGGATAACTTCGAGGTGTTTGTCGAGGAAGTCGCTTATTGGTCTCGTTGATTATGAGAAAGGATTTTAAGTTTAGGGGCGACTCGCCGAGTCGCCCCTACATTGTTCTGGCCATGTGTTGTGCCAGTGCCGAGCTTCTTAGGGCCGCCAAACGGGGTGCCTGCCTGCGTTATCCTCCATTAAGGGTTGGTCGTTAAAACCTTGTGCGTCCATGATGTGCAGTGTGGCAATGGATCCGAAATCGTGTGTGTACACGATCCATTGGCCATCCGGGGACCAGGTGTAAGGTGGAGTTCCCCACCAGGTCGATAAGCGGCCGACGCCGCTTCCGTCTGATCGCATCACGTACACGGATTCAGCTGCCGCCCAGCCGGGCTGATGGTGATTTGAGCCGAAAAGGATCAAACTCCCGTCAGGCGATAAAACAGGATAGTGTTCCCATTCGTGTATGCTGCTGTCCGTCAAGCGAGTTACATTCGACCCATTCGCATCCATCACGTAAAGACCGTCTCTGATGTGACCGGATGATATTCTTATGACATGAGGATGTTCAGCTGACGTTCTTTTCATCCAGGAGCGATTGTTTCTCATCCGATGTGAGAAAGGCGATCTCGACAGCGTTGCGTTGAGCCTGACGGATTTGATCTCTGCTCAAACCGGCAGCAGGCGCCGCCACATTGTACTCATGATGTAGGTCCACGCCGCTGATCCCCGGATCGTCCGTGTTGATAGTAGCCAGTAAGCCGCGTTGAAGGTAACTCTTGAGAGGGCTGCTGGGGAAATCCGGGATGCTGCTTGTCTGCACGTTGCTTGTCAGGCTGACCTCGATGCCGACCTTCTGTTCCACCAGGAAATCAAGTAGCGCGGGGTCCTTGGCGGCTTGGATCGCGTGACCGATCCGTGATGCTCCGAGCTCCTGGACAGCCTGCCAGACGCTTTCGGGACCGGCGGCTTCGCCGGCATGGACGGTAGACTGCCAGCCAACCTCTCGCGCTTTATTGAAGTGGTCGATGAAGAGTCCACCAGGTTGGTTGGCTTCATCTCCGGCCAGATCCAATCCAACAATCCGGTCGTGGAACTGGAGCAGGGCCTCAAGCTCTTTCCAAGCGATCTCTGTCCCGTAGGTGCGGCTCAAAATCCCGATTATGTTGACCTTAATGTCAAAGTCTCGCGCACCGGCCTCGATTCCATCGACGACGGCTTCGACGACCTCCGTCGGGTTCAACCCATGCGGTTCGGCCATAAACCAGGGGCTAAATCGTAGTTCGAGATAGTCAAGGCCCTCCTTCTGGGCGTCCTCAACATTCTCATAGGCTATCCGACGACAAGCCTCGCCATCGACCAACACGCCGACCATCCACTCAAACTTGGCGATGAATGCCATAACACCTGGTTGGGGTTCTGTGATTTGAACGTGTGGTCGCAGGCTTTCAATGTCCCAGGCTGGAAGGGGTAATTGATGTTGTCTTCCGAGATCGAGGATGGTTTCCAGCCTGACGTTGCCGTCCAGATGGCGATGCAGGTCGATCAGGGGGAGCGAGGGATCGATCATATGTTCATCTCCCGAAGGGTCAATTCAGGGTGAATCCATGTGAGAAGGCGATGATTCAAGACCTAAGTTTACAGTATGTCTTTCCTGCGGGGCTAGTGGTTTTTGAGGTCGTTCGATCCAAGATGGTACCTTTCGATATCAGTTCGTAGCTGATCGAGATGTCATCTGTAACAAAGGTAAAGTAAAAACTAGAATAGCCAGGTTCGGGTCGTCGGAAGGACTTGGTATGAGGAGTGGCGGCAAGTGCAAATGTAGAGTCGGCTCGTCGAGTCGCCCTCAGCCTCAATATTCGGTATCGTTTGGCTATAACGTGCTAATTGGCTGGCAAGGATTCTGTGACGTCCATCGCGCAGCGAAAACCGACGCGCGGGTTCGGCCGAACGGAGTGGGATGAGTTGCGGTAAAAGGTCTGCGCTTGTTCCATTGGTGAAGCCCAGGACCCTCCACGCAGCACATGATCCAGGATCTGGGTAGGTCCGAGCGGGTTCCGATCTGGAGCGTGGGAGTAATAATCAGGATCGTAATGGTCTGCAACCCACTCCGACGCATTACCAGCCATATCCAGAACACCGTATGGGCTGGCGCCATCAGGATAGCTACCAACCGGCACCGGCGCACCGAGCCCGGCTTCGGAGGTGTTGGCGAGAACCTGTTTCCAGGTGTCACCCCACGGGAATCTGCGTCCGTCGGTTCCACGGGCTGCTTTCTCCCATTCCGCCTCAGTTGGTAGTCGCTTACCAGCCCACCGACAATAGGCATCGGCATCCTTCCATAGGACACCCATCACTGGAAGCTCTACGTTATTCTGAGCAATCAATCCATTCCACCCTTCGGCTTCATGGCCCGTGGATGCGATAAATGAGGCAAAAGCAGCATTGGTGACTTCCGTTTTGTCGATGGCAAATGCGTCTAGGTACACCTTGCGCTTTGGTCGATTGGAGCGCCGATCGTCATTCTCTCCCATCCAGAACCACCCGGCGGGGACCTCCATCATGACGGTATGCGTCTTGAGCGAGGGAGTAGGCGTCTGAATCGTGCAAGCGGACAAGATCAGCACGACAAGCGTGAGGGTCATCACTATCCGTGCCGTATATCTATGCATACCAAAACCCTAATGGGATGAGTGCTGTGCGATTTTAGAGGCCACCCGACTTCCGAAGTCCATAGGACTTCGGAAGTCGGGTGGAAGGTATCACGGTTGCCAGGCGGGATGGTATTCCAATGCAGGATCGTCTGTCAGACGGGTTTGCATTCCGCCGTTTGCAGTCATGATGTAGATGTCATGGTTGGCGTCGTCGCGCCAGGATTCAAATACAATCCATCCTCCGTCCGGTGACCAGGCAGGATCGTCGTTTGGTCCCGTATCCGTAAGCCGTGTCCCTCCATAGCCCTTGCCATCCCACTTGATCACCCAGATGTGGTTGCTAGCCGCGTATGCGATCAACTCTCCGGAGGGTGACCAGGCTGGCGTTCGCACCACCTGGTCTCGTGTGACCTGATCTGGTACGGACCCATCGAAGGAGCCATCTTGGTTGAACCAATAGATAACTGGTGACCCGCTACGGGACGTGTTAAGGAGAGCCAATTTGTCGCCCAATGGAGACCAGGTTGGTTGTCTGTCGAAGGCATTCGATCCGCTGATGCGCCGTGTGTTGCTGCCATCGGAGTTAGCGTGCCAAACCCCAGGTCTATTGTTCTCAAGATATGTGAAAAGAATACCGCTTGGCGACCATGCCGGGTCGTACACACCTCCAATGAGGGTTATGAAAGGGCGAATATCGCTGCCGTCCGGATTCATGATGAAAATCACAGCATTCGGATAAGCGTCTTTCTTCCCATTGCATGGTGAGACGAACAGCAATTGCCCTCCGTCCGGAGACCAAGCAGGTTGACAGGCGCCGTCCGGCAAGGTGGTTATTTGCTGTTGATCCGAGCCGTCGAGGTTCATGATGAACACCTGTGGTAAGCCGTCTGGCTCTCTTGCGAAAGCAATTTGCCCTCCACCACCGCCGATCGGGGTTCCAAACGGTGTCGGACTTCGCTCTGCAACAGGCACTTGTTCCGTTTCATCAGCGGCTGGCGGACTCGTTGGCTCAGGTTCTGAAGGTGTCTCGCTTGCAGACGCGAAGTAAGCTGCTTCCGTTGTGGCGAGGAGCGAACTGGTCATGTCCGTCGTGGGAGGACCGGGCGTTGCACGATCAGACGGGCCGCTGAGTATTCGAGGGAGGACCAAAATCGCAACAAATCCGATCGTAAAGGCACCCACCAAGAGTGCAAGGATGGGGGTCAGCAATTTCCGCTCGCGGCGGATCGTGGGTCGGGGTGGTTCCGCGCGAGGTACGGCATCCGCTCGAACTGTGGGCTGAATTGCTGCGCGCGCAATGGTAGGGGCAGCCTGAGGTGAAACCGGTTTGGTGGCCGGAAACATTGCTTGCTTGAATTCTTTTATGGATTGGAATCTTGCATCGGGATTGGTTTGCAATGCGCGTTCGATTGCGCTGGCGATGTGAGCCGAGATGTGAGGATTAATTTCTCTCATCGGCGTTAGGTGTGCGATGCCCATCTCGCGCTTGATGCTGTCGGCGGGAATGGCACCGGTAAGTAGAGCATACAAGGTAGCGCCGAATGAGAACACGTCGGTCCTCGTGTCTGTGCGGCCGTGACCGTATTGCTCAGGGGGTGCGAATCCGGGCGTCAACGCGCGGGCGCCCAAGGTGGTCGTCTTCGTGGGGTCGTGCTTCTTAGCCAGGCCAAAATCCACGAGTACCGCTTTCCCCATGGGTGTGATTTTGATATTGCCAGGTTTGATGTCGCGGTGAATGATCGGTTGCGGTCGCGCGTGCATGTACTCCAAGGCATCGGAGATTTCTTGGGCCCATTGAAGGACCGTGTGTTCGGGAAGTGGCCCTGCTTGATCCTCCATCTTGGTCTGGGCGTCCTCACCGGGAACGAAATCCATTACTAGGTACTGACCCTGGCCTTGAATGACGAAGTGATCCGTAACACGAGGGAGGCCAGGATGGCGCAGGGAAGCCAAAAGTCTCGCCTCGCGCTCGAACTGACGACCGGCCTCGGGTGAGACAAAGAGATTTTCTTTAATCGCCACTTCAACACCGAGGCTTTCGTCGTTTCCGCGATAGACCTCACCCATACCTCCGCTTCCAAGTCGTTCGAGTATGCGGTATCGTTTGTGGAGCAGGCTGTTCAGTTCGAGGGGCATCGCTCTCTCCGATGTTAGGTATCTGATGTTGAAAGTTGGTTGATATATATGAAATTTTATTTTGCTCTTGCCGTATGGAAAATCGCTTGAACGTGCGGTGTCACTCTAAGAATTCTTCACGGTAATCTTCGATCGCCGCCGAGACAACCTTATGTGCCTCTTCGTAGCCGTAAACCTTTTCGAGGCTGATTTGATCTTCTTTTCCGTCGACGAGCTTATAGGTGCTGAAATAGTGTCGCAACCGCTCGACTAAAATGCCCGGAAGTTCGCTGATATCCTTGACGTNNNTTGAGGATCACTTCAGCTCTCGTGATCGGTCTTTCGCTGACTACACAGATGTCGAGTGGGTCTCCATCTCCTCGCACCGCGTGTTCGGATAGAGCTGCGACTCGTTCACCACCGAAGGTGCGTGGGATGAAACCATAGAGCGACGGAGGTTGTGAAGAGGTCCTCTGGGGGCGGTCTACCCGTAAGTAACCTGTGACTTTATCGATCTCATACTTGATCAAATCAAAGGGGCTGATTTCTATATAGGCGTGGACAAGCACCGGTGGATCAGGTCCTACTTCTAGGCCGTGCCAGGGATGCGGTCGCCAGCGGTAAAACGGGGGAGGAAAAGTCATTCTAGTCCTCCGAGACGAGAGTAGTAGTCATCATCTAAGTACGGTCTGAAATCCACTGTCGCTTGTACCCACCGGTTGCCAGAGACCACGATGGATGGAAGCGTACATCTGGGAAATCACCTGTCTTGAATTGGGAGTCGTCTTGTAAGACGCCGGATTGAAAGTACTATAACATAGAGTCAGCCAAGGTGGTGGGACACCTGAAGGTTGAGAGGGTTCTATGTCAGAGCTACCGAGGATCGCTCGATAACGCAGCCTCGATCTGCTCGAGTAAAACCTCCGGCGATGTGGTTGGTAGTTTGCAGGTGAAACGCTGGCATAGGTAGGCACTCGCGTTGGTTCCCTCTATTCCACGTCCTTCCAAGAGTGCAGGCACTTCCTGAGCCCCTTCTTCGGCGCCGGCAACGACGAGTCTTGGAAGGTATCGTTCATGGATCACATTTGCCAGGGCATTGAAATCGGCGTCTGTGGAGGTGCCTATCAGCGCGACTTGAAGCTGGGGTCCGATGGCAAAATCGATTGCGCAAAGCCAACCTGCGAATGCTGTTGGATATCGTAGAGCGTTGTCCTGCATTGCTCGGAGCGCTGACTCAGCAGGCTCGGAGTAGCGACTCTCACCGGTGAGGGCCGCAAGTTTCAAAAGCAATGAAATAGCTAATGAATTCCCGCTAGGAATAGGGCTGTCTTGTAGTGATTTCGGCCGGGTGATTAGCTTTTCGTGGTCGTCGCGTGTATCGAAAAAACCACCTTCTGGATCCGTAAAATGCGCCAGTATCTCTTCGGCTTGATCGCGAGCAGCGGAGTACCAACGGGGATCGAAATCCGTCTGATAGAGGGCCAACAAGCCTTCACCCAGCGCGGCATGGTCTTCAAGATAGGCAATAAAGCGGGTTTGATCCGTGCGCCAGGCGCGATGAAGCTTGCCATCCTTCAGCATCGTGTCTAGAAGAAAATCGGCCAACGATTGCGCAGCTTCGAGGTAATCCGTCCTTTCAAGAGCNNGCCGCTGGGTGAACTCGCTTTTCCCGGTGGGCGAGAAGGCGTAGTTTGGCGCTCGTTAGCTGTTCTGAAAGCGTATCGGAAGTGACGCCGTCTAGATCGCCGGCATCACGATCATCTTGAGGGCGATACAAGATGTTGCTGCCCTCGAAGTTCCCCTCTTCTGTCACACCATATGCTGTGATGAAATGCTCTGCAAGACTCTCGTCACCTAAATGGTCTCGAATTTCCGACGGTGTCCACACATAAAACTTGCCTTCCTCACCTTCCGAGTCGGCGTCTAGCGCCGAATAAAAACCTCCTTCCGGGTGTCGCATGTCTCGGATGAGAAAGTTTAGCGTCGACTCGACAACTTGTCTCAAGATTGCGTCACCGGTGATTTGCCATGCATGCAGGTAGGTTTGGGCAAGGAGAGCGTTGTCGTAGAGCATTTTCTCGAAGTGGGGAACAAGCCAGTGTGAGTCGACGGTGTATCGATGAAAGCCGCCGGCGAGATGATCATAGATGCCCCCGCGGGCCATTGCCTGCAAGGCATGTGTGGCCATTTCCAAGGCGAGCTTGTCACCGTCACGGTGATGTTTGCGAAGAAGGAATTCGATTGCCGAAGCTTGTGGAAATTTCGGTGCCCCTCCCCAACCGCCGTTCGTCCAATCATAGGTTTTGAAGAGCGTTTCCGCTGCTCGGTCAAAAGAACTTCGATCGAGCCGTCCTGAAGTGGGGAGGAGCGAGATCGATGAATCAATATGCTCTTTAAGTTGCCTACCTGTAGTCAACAGTTGCTCGCGACTCTCCTGCCATTGCTTGGCGATCAAGAGTAGGACATCTTGAAACGAGGGCATATTGTACCTGGGGGAAGGTGGAAAATAGGTGCCGCCGTAGAAGGGCTCACCGAGTGGGGTTAGGAAAACTGACATGGGCCATCCTCCATGCCCAGTCATTGCAACGACGGCATCCATGTAGATGGAATCCACATCCGGCCTTTCTTCGCGGTCGACTTTTATGTTGACGAATACTTCGTTCATGATGGCGGCGATCTCTGGATCCTCGAAGGATTCGTGCGCCATCACATGGCACCAGTGACATGCAGCGTAGCCCACACTGAGAAAAATCGGCTTGTCCTCGGCTTGCGCTACAGCAAAGGCTTCTTCGCCCCAAGGGAACCAGTCAACGGGATTCTCAGCGTGTTGCAGAAGGTAGGGGGACGTCTCGTCTTTTAATCTATTCCCCACGCATTTCCCTCCTCAGATTATTTCATCGAAACCTAAGGTACATCATACCGCGTGTTCAGAGATTTCTCTGCTCCGTGGAGATTCCTACATCGACGAAGTGATCGGGATGCCAAGCTGGCTAGCTATTGATCTGTTTGACTGGAGATATAAGGATGACTTCTAGGGTAGAGGATTTGAGATCAACAAGCCTGGGTTTGATTGTCGAAACGCGGAGGTGGTAGAATGTGCGCCATGTCCGCAAACAAGAATTCCCAACTGCTGCGCTGGATACCGGCTATGATCCTCATGGCCCTTATATTCTTATTCTCTTCAACGCCGGCAGGGAAAATACCCTCCTTTGGGGAATGGGATTTACTCGTCAAGAAGGGGGGCCATGCCTTAGGTTTTGGAATGCTCGGATTGGCTTACTCCTATGCGTTACCCCCACGCCTTGCACGAGGACCGAGATGGCTCTTGAGCCTTTTTATGGTTATCCTGTTCGCGCTGAGTGACGAATTCCATCAGTCCTTCGTGCAGGGTCGCAATTCAAGCCTGGTGGACGTTTTCATCGATACCGGAGGGGCTCTCGTGGCTCTTACTGTTGCTTTTGCTACCGCTTACTCCTCGAACTCGAGGTCGAAATCCATCTCTTGATCCTCGCGCCAATCATCTCCTCTTGAAATCGTGATCTCGCCGAATAAAGCTTCTTGATCCGCCGAAATCCTTTGTTGTTTGACCAATTCCAAGACGGCGATAAAAGAGACGACGATCTCAAGACGGGATTTTGCACCTCGAATAACCTTTCGAAACGTTGTTCGGCTTGATCTAGCCAGGCTTTCGAGTATACGGATGATCCGATCGCGTATCTTTACAGGCTGTGGCATGACGACATCATTGATGCCGGATTCGTCGCGGACAGAGGCGAGCACGTCGAGAAGAGCTTCCCGAAGATCAGTAAGTTCCACACCGATCATGTCGAGTTTTGGATCAATAATCGGTGGTGCGGAGATACGGACATACGACCTCAAGTCGGCTTTTAGGCGTTCGGCCAGAAATTCGGCGACTTCTTTGTACTTTTGATAGGCGATTAACTGACGAGCGAGCGCGTCGCCAGGATCCTCCTCACCTGGTTCGCGCGCAGGAGGTCGTGGTAGAAGCGCTTCAGATTTTATCTGCAGCAATCGCGCAGCGATGACAAGGAATGAAGTCAAATCCTCCAGATGCCGTTCCTGCAAGCGTCTCAAGTGGTTAAGGTATTGGTCTGTAATCTGGGCGAGTGCGATCTTCGTGATGTCGAGCTCGGCCTGTTCGATGAGTTCTAAGAGCAGGTCCAGTGGCCCTTCATAAACGGGTAGTTGGATAAGATAGGCTTGGTCAGTGGACATTGCTCAAGTTAGAAGCTGCCAGGTGGTAACGATGAGGACGAGGAGGATGAATATACTTCCAACGATGACCATAAGTTTAAATAATTGTTTCTGTTCTCTCGATCGCTCGGCTTCGGCTTCCGCAACCGCCTGTTCCCGCCTCCTGTCCTGTTCCAGGAAGTTTTGCATCCGGAGCAGGGAAGCTTGTTCTCCACGTTCCTTGAGCTCTGCAGCCCGCGCTCGTGATTGACGCAAGCTCAAGGGATCGAAACCCGATCCACCATGACGTAGCATAACCTGGCTGATCAATGTGAGAGGTTCTCCGCACCTGGCACAGTTTTCAGCTTCGGGCGTGTTTAAACTTCGACAGGCAGGGCAGGTAATTCGATCGTGTTGAAAAGACGAGCCGCAATAGGAGCAAGCAAGGATGTTCTGAGATGTGACAACAAGTCCGGGAGCCGTACACGTAGGACAATCGAATTCGTTCATAGGAGCATCAGATGTAGGATCGTGGATGGCATGCATTATACCATCGTGACCTAATTCCATAGGGGTTAGGGATCAGGCAGTAGGGATTAGGGAGCAACTTACGATGGCATTCTTCCTGATCCCTGTTCCCTGATCCCTTGATCTCTTACCCATTATCCCCATGGTATGATTATTGATTAGACGAAGTGAGTGAAAGGAAGCCTGAGAGACATGATAAAAGAGCCCATCAACGTCACCGATGCCACTTTTGAGAAGGTGGTTTTGCAGTCAGAAATTCCCGTCGTCGTTGATTTCTGGGCGCCCTGGTGCGGGCCTTGCAAGATGGTAGCGCCGATTCTAGAGAAACTCGCCTCGGAGTACGGCGGAAAATTGCTCATTGCCAAGGTCAACACGGATGAAAATCCGAAGTGGGCGATGGACTTCGACGTCCAGGGTATTCCAACCATGCTCTTCATTTCAGATGGCAATGTGGTGCACCGACAAGTGGGTGCGCTTCCGGAACCATACCTGCGCGATGTGGTCGCTACCTTCCTGAGCACAGTGGAGGAGATAGTCGAGGGCTAGTGTTCCTGGGACGACCTTCAAGTGTCCCAACGAATCAGCCTCCAACCTTTTTGGGTCTGGTTTTCGGAGGAAGTTTCACCTCCCACTGACTGACAAGCAACCGGGAAGGCCAAACGAAGAGACGTCAATTCAGTCGTCTCTTCGTTTGGCTTTAGCTGAAGCATGCAACAATGATCTGCCGCTAGAGGTTACCAGCATTCTTTATTCTCAAACTACGGCTTTCCTTTCGAGGAAGTCCCCCAAAGAAGTCCCTCGATTCTTCGACGCAGGCGGCGCAACCAGGATCGAACCTTTGCCAGAGAGAAAAGCACACTCCGTCGAATGCGTTGCAATGTTGAAATCTTCCGAATTGGCGCAACCCATTTCATGGTTAACGCACCCCAAGTTAGACCCGCACCGAAACCGACAAGGACCAAGTTATCACCGGGGTGGATTCTTCCGTTTTGGAAAGCCTCGCAAACGGCCATGGGAATAGACGCTGTCGAGGTGTTGCCATATCGGTCTAGGTTGATCATGAAACGATCTAGGGGCAATCGCAGACCACGAGCGGCCGCTTCGATGATCCTGCGATTAGCCTGGTGAGGGATCACCAATTGAATATCGTCCATCGTCAAGTTGGCCTTGACGACGGCTTCACGCGTCGCCGAGGCCATGACGCGTGTCGCAAAACGGAACACCTCGCGACCGTTCATGTGAATGTTGTGTAGCTGATGTTGAACTGTTTCTAAGGTTGGTGGGTGTCGGCTTCCACCCGCCGGAATGGAAAGCAAATCCCCTCCTGAGCCGTCTGAGCGCATGATACATGACATGATCCCGCCAGGTTTATCGCTCACCTCAAGGACAAACGCTCCGGCGCCGTCGGCGAAGAGAATACTCGTGCGACGATCGTCCCAATTCACTAGCCGGGACAACGTCTCGGCGCCGATAACGAGGGCGTTGTCGATCGAACCGGAGCGTATCGCCTGGGAGGCCATGTTGAGCCCAAAGATGAATCCTGTGCAAGCCGCCATGAGATCAAAAGCACCGGCGCGGCTTGCACCCAGATGATCCTGTACCAAGCAGGCGGTAGCGGGAAAGAGGTAATCAGGCGAGGACGTGGCGACGATAATGAGTTGCACATCGTGTGCGACCAGGTTGCTTCTTTCGATCGCCTTCATAGCTGCGCGTGTCGCCAGCGATGACGTGGATTCAGTTTCATCTGCGATGCGTCGTTCTCGGATGCCTGTGCGCGTCACAATCCATTCGTCGCTCGTGTCGACTCTCTGCGCAAGATCTTGGTTGGTAAGCACACGCTCGGGAACGTACATTCCCCAACCAGTGATATGTGCATATCTTGTCATGCTACTGTCTCGTTCTCAGTAAGTTTACTGACAATCAGGCAGGCGTTGTGACCACCGAATCCAAAGGAATTCTTCAGTACGTGGATTAGAACCTTCTGACGTGGACGATTGGGCACGTAATCCAGATCGCATTCTGGATCGGGCGTGGTGTAGTTGATCGTGGCCGGAATGAACGAATCCTGGATCGCTTTGACGCACAGGAGCGCTTCGAGCGCACCACCGGCTCCCATTAGGTGGCCAGTCATCGACTTTGTCGATGAGACCGGAACCTCATATGCATAGTCGCCAAAGACCGACTTGATCGCTGAGGTCTCGCTGGCGTCGTTTAAGGGCGTGCTCGTACCATGTGCGTTGATGTAGTCGATCTGTTCCTTGTGGAGACCAGCATCCTCCAGCGCCAATTTCATACACGTTGCTGCGCCGGCACCGTTTTCCGCAGGGGCGGAGATATGGAAGGCGTCATTATTGGCCGAATATCCGCTGATTTCGGCCATAATGGTAGCGCCACGGTTACGTGCGTGTTGGTACGATTCGAGCACCAGCGAAGCTGCACCTTCAGCGACCACGAAGCCGTCCCTGTCGAGATCAAAGGGTCGTGAGGCTGTGAGCGGATCGTCATTGCGGGTGGAAATCGCATCCATGATGTTAAAGCCGGCCATAGCAATCGGGATGATCGCGGCCTCGGTGCCTCCTGCAATCATGACGTCTGCGGAGTCACGACGGATCGTCTCCGTGGCCTCGCCGATTGAGTTGGAGCCCGATGCGCAGGCGGTGACCACCGCCATGTTGGGCCCTCGCAGTCCAAAGCGGATCGCAAGCTGCCCAGCGGCGCTATCGGGAAGCATCATGGGCACCATGAAGGGGCTGACCCTCCTTGCACCTCTTTGGTGGTATGTGTCGTTTTCCCTGACGAGTGTGCCGATACCGCCTATTCCAGTTCCCATGACGACACCGACCCGAGCGCCCATATGTTCATCGACTTTCAGGCCTGCATGATTTATAGCTTCCTCTGTTGCAACCAACGCGAACTGTGTGAAACGGTCAGTTCGCCGTGCAAGGCGTCGGCCAAGCAGCTCTTCGGGATCGAAGTCCTTGACCTCTGCGGCAAATTGTGTTTTTAAACCCTGCGCGTCAATGGTGGTGATCGGGCCGGCGCCAGATCGTCCAGCACGAACAGCGCTCCATGTGGTTTCGACATCGTTCCCTAATGGACTGACGCAACCAAGCCCGGTGACGACAACGCGATTTCGCGTCACAACTTCCTCCTTCGGCGTCTTGAGAACTTATCCTTGCTCCGGTATAACACCTGGCGAGGGAGGAAGGTGCGCACAATGCGGCAATGTGCTTATGCTAGAATCGATTTAAGCGAGGTTAGACTATTGGACAGCGCCTCATCGCGGTGACTACCAGGTGGCAGTTAGGATAGGGTTATCCAGAAGGCATGCGATGATTTTGGTGACTGGTGGAACAAACTTTGTCGGGCGTAGTGTACTCAAACAACTTACGCTCTACGGCCATTCGGTGAGGTCATTATTACGACCTTCCAAGCAAACACCGAAACTTCCACATGGAATTCCTGTGGATGTGACCCTCGCCGCGCTGACGGATCGGCGTGGTATCCGAGCGTCTCTGGTAGGGATCGACACGGTCGTTCATATCGCCAGTATCACCGGACTACCGATCCAAGAACGACAATTGGAAGTTGAAGTCGAGGGGACACGCACTCTCGCAGAGGCGTGCGCCCAGGCCGGAATCAAACGGCTTATCTATGTGGGTCAGATCGGCGCAGATCGATCATCTGCTTATGTCGAAATTCGAGCGCGGGCTAATGCCGAGCATCATGTGCGCACGAGCGGCTTGCCTTTCACGATCCTTCGTTCGACAATTCTCTTCGGTCGCGAGGATCTATTCACTGTGCCGCTAGCGCAACTATTGTCCGTCGCGCCGTTATTCTTTCCGATCCCAGGAGATGGATCGACTTTACTTCAGCCCCTATGGGTTGAAGACCTGGCAACATGCGTCACGTGGATCCTTGATGATCCGAGGACAGTTGGTGAAACATTTGAAATCGGTGGACCCGAGTATCTCTCATTTCGACGCGTACTCCGGATTTTAATGCGTGCAGCAAGTAGTCCTCGTATCCTTTTCTCGACACGGCCGCCGTATCTTCGGATAGGCGCTAGTTGGATGCAACGTTTGATGCCGCAGGCTCCCATCAGCCCCTTGTGGGTCGACTACTTGGCGGTCGACAGGACGACGGATCTCAATACACTTCCAAGTGTATTCGGCCTCCAACCATCACGGATGGAAGATAATCTGTCGTATCTCCAAGAGCGCAACTGGGGATGGGATTTACTCGCGCAACAATTCTCGGGCAATCGGGGAGGGTAGTCTATGGTGGATCGTTCCATCATCCGCCCGCTAGAGACCATTGAAGATATGGCCCAGGTGGAAGAATTGCAGCGCCTGGTCTGGCCGGGCAGCGAGACAGATATCGTCCCTTCTCACCTGATGCTGACGATCGCACACAACGGGGGTGTCATCCTAGGCGCCTTTGAGGGGAATCGGCTCGTGGGTTTCGTTTTCGGATTCTTGGGAACAGATGCCCAGAGCCCGGATCGAGTTGCCATGGCTCGCCTGAAGCACTGTTCGCACCAATTGGGGGTACATCCCGATTATCGCAACCGAGGTCTTGGGTATCGGCTAAAAGTTGCCCAACGAGAAGCGGTCCTCAAAGACGGCATCCGGCTGGTGACTTGGACGTACGACCCGCTCCTCAGTCATAACGCTCATCTCAACATTCGGCTGTTGGGTGCGGTCAGCAGGGTGTATTATCGGAATTTGTACGGCACGATGCGCGATGGGTTGAACATCGGTTTGCCCTCCGACAGGTTTCAGGTTGAGTGGTGGATCACCTCCTCAAGAGTGCAAACCAGGATCGAAGGATCACGAGGTCATCTCGATCTGGCCCATTTCCTGAGCGCGGGTGCGCAGAAAATCAACTTCGCCACCCTCGATGATCGCGGATTACTAATTCCACCGGATGAATGGTCGATCCCTGAGTCCAACCTCCTATTGGTGGAGATTCCGCACGAGTATATAGAACTAAAACAACAGGATCTCGAGCTGGGGTATACCTGGCGGATACACACACGGGAGGTATTCGAGAGCGTCTTCACTGCAGGGTATTTGGTCACGGATTTCATCTATCTCAAAGAAGAACAATACCCAAGATCTTATTATCTACTAACGCACGGCGATAGCCGGTTAGGATGACGATGAAAATCGAACGCATCGAGTTACATGAAATACGTATGCGTCTAAAAGCAGCCTTCGAAACCTCATTTGGTGTTGAGCATGATCGAGATTGCCTGATCGTTCGTGTTTTGAGTGAAGGTCTCGAAGGCTGGGGTGAGTGCGTTGCGGGACGCTTTCCAGGGTTCTCCTACGAAACGACGCAAACGGCTTGGCACGTGCTCGAAGATTTCCTGGCGCCATTGATGCTAGGAACCTCAATCGATGATGTGGGGGATTACCGCCGGAAATGTGCCACCATTCGCGGCCATCCTCTTGCTCGGGCGGGATTGGAGTTGGCTTTGTGGGACCTGATCGCGAAAGCCCAACAAGTCTCGTTGACGCAATTATTCGGAGGTGTGGCATTGCGGGTACCCGTCGGTGTCTCGATCGGCATACAATCGACCAGCGACGCCCTTTTGGATGTGGTGGCCGGCTATGTGGATCGGGGTTATGCCCGCGTAAAGTTAAAGATCAAACCCGGGCGTGATGTAAGCGATGTTCATGCGGTGCGTGAATCGTTTGCTGATCTCAAACTCCAGGTGGATGCGAATGCAGCGTACTCACTTGAGGACATCGCTGTATTTGAGGCCCTCGATGAGGTCGGTCTTTTGTTGATCGAGCAACCTTTAGCCGAGGACGATCTACTTGATCATGGTAAATTGCAAGCGGCTTTGAGTACACCGATTTGCCTCGATGAGAGTATTCGTGGTCTTCGACAATCCAGGCAGGCGTTGGAGATAGAGGCCTGCCGAGTGATCAACATCAAGCAGGCCAGGGTGGGAGGCATACAGGAAGCGTTGGACATTCACGAGTTTTGTTGGGGAGAGAATGTGCCGGTGTGGTGCGGCGGAATGCTTGAGACGGGGATCGGCAGGGCGGCAAATCTGGCTTTGGCCTCGCTTCCCGGGTTCCGTTTGCCGGGAGATATATCTGCGACTGACAGGTACTACGAAGAGGATATCGCCTCACCTAGGTTCGCTTTAAATTCGGATAGCACGATTGATGTTCCACGCGGTCTCGGGATTGGTGTGGAGATCGACACGGCAGCATTGGATCGGTTCACGCTGCGGCGTGAAGTTCTCAAGCCCTAAAGTTTGAATGTGCACTTGAGATGTGTCCGAGCGCATCTTAAACTGTAGGGGCGACTCGCCGAGTCATCCCAATGGGTTTGAGTGAGTGCTTTCAGGGTGCATTCCCGAACAGATTGAAGATCCAGTCGATAGAGGCTGAGCCTGCGTAGGCAAAGAGCAGCATCTTCAAGGTTTTTCCAATCCATGCCCAGAATAGAAACGTGGTCACAGGCATGCCCAGTGCGCCGGCCGCGGCTCCGCCCAGGTCGAAAAGTGGATTGGGAATGAACGCCATGATTAGTATCGCCCAGCCGCCATACCGCTCGGTCCATTGTTTGATACGCTCATACGCAGGGTAATCGTCGACAATTCCCCGGCTGCTGAAGCCGGCGAGATAACCCGTGAGTTCCCCTAATGCAGCCCCTGCGCCGGCTGCCAATGCAACTCCCACAGGATGGAAGACAGCACCGAGTGCGAAAGTGATGGCGATTCCAGGAGCGGGGAGAATCACCGTTGCATTGGCAAGTATCGATATGATGAAGATTCCCGGATAGCCGTAAGCCTGTAAATGCTCGACCTGATCACGTATTGAAATGATGTAAGCCGTAATGGCGATAACGGTCAGCAGTGCGAGAATCCGTGCGAGGGTTAATGGCCATCCGGAAAGGCTAGGTTTTTCACTCATTCTTCTTGGATAAGAATGTTCTGGATTGTAACCGCAGGCGCGTTTCGATCTCGTGGATCGCGCGCGGGGATGGATAAGAGCACATCAAGGCCCTCGATCACCTTTCCGAACACGCTGTGCTTGTCATCCAGGTGTGGGGTTGCTACGTGGGTGATGAAGAATTGAGAACCATTCGTGTTGGGGCCGGCGTTCGCCATAGAGAGCACGCCTGGGCCGTCATGGCGAATTTCAGGGTGGAATTCGTCTTCGAACTGATACCCCGGCCCACCCATGCCAGTGCCGGTGGGATCCCCTGTCTGTGCCATGAAATCTGTGATCACCCGATGGAAGATCACACCACTGTAGAAACCCTCTCTGGCAAGAAATACGAAATTGTTAACCGTGCGTGGAGCTTTATCTGTATGCAACAGGAGGACGATATCGCCGAGTTGCGTTTCGATCTTGGCCGTGTAGGTCTTCTGAGGGTCGATCATCATCTGTGGTGGTGATGCATACTTTTTTTCTGACATGGGTAGCTCCTGGGGCAGGTTGACTTGGCTTTCTTTCCCTGCCGGTTGATGGTGGGTAGTTTACAAGTCTTGTCGACTGGATATTAACGCTTGGCTAACAACTCGCCGATTCGAGCTACGACCATATCCATGGCGACCGTGTTGAGGCCACCTTCAGGAATGATCACGTCTGCGTGCCTCTTTGACGGCTCAACAAATTCTAAATGCATTGGCCGTACGGTGTTTTGATATTGCTGGATCACCGAATCTACTGTTCGTCCACGCTCGATGATATCGCGCTGCAACCGACGTATAAATCGGATGTCGGCTGGAGTGTCCACGAAGATCTTTACATCGAACAGAATGCGGAGACCCTCGTCTGTAAACACTAGAATTCCCTCCACAAGAATCACACGCTGCGGTTCGATCGGTTGGGTTTTCTCTGTGCGCGTGTGTGAGGTGAAATCGTATATGGGAATTTCGATCGGCTCCCAGCGCTTTAACGAGATCACGTGCTGAATAAGCAGACCGGTTTCCAGAGAGTCTGGATGATCGAAATTGATCATCGCGCGTTGAGCGTGTGAAAGCTCGCTCAGGTCTTTGTAATAAGCATCGTGGGGGATGAATGCAATCTTGTCGGTGCCGACGCGCTCGAGAATCACGTCGGCAACCGTTGTTTTTCCTGAGCCTGTGCCTCCGGCGATGCCAATAACGATCGGTGAGGGGCGTTCGATCATACTTTGATTATACGCGCATGTTCTCAGATTGGAAGCTCGCCTCCCCATGGGGATGGCGAATACACCGCAATGTCTGAGCCGAGAAGGCTTGGGTGGCAGCAGCTCCCAAAGCTCCAGCGTTCATGCGCGCTCAACGGATCCGCGGCCTCTGGATTGGTGACCCTTCCTATTGCACGTACACATTTAATTATAACGAAAGGCAAGTTATCAAATGGATTCCATTTTCGAACGAGCTTGTGTCCCCAAGAATGGAACGGGGCTGTACTCGATCCAGACAGCCCCATGACTTGCAAGCTAATCGTCCCCCTGGAACTTGAAGGAGAGCTTGACCTTGGCGCGATAAGCTACGACTTTGCCGTCATCGATTTGCATGTCCAGTTCAACGATTTCGGCGATGCGGAGGTCACGCAGAGTTTTTGCGGCCATGTTGATTGTGGATTCTGCGGCCTTCTCCCACGACTCGGTGCTGGTACCTACAAGCTCGATCACCTTATAAACACTGTCGGTCATGATTTCCTCCTCCCGTTATGATTGATGATCTTAAAGGAATGGGTTCAGCGCTTATCGTAGCAAGTTTTTATCCCCAGTTCAATCATTTGCTTTCCCTTCCTCCCATCCGCATAGCGAGAGCAGGACCAAATTTTGCGATCTTGGAAACCATGTCAGCGCGCCTGCGTCATGTCTATGAGCATCACCAATCGTCCAGAGATGCCCAATCGATAAGGAGCAACTTCATCTAACACCTTCTTTCGACAAGCTCATTGCTATGGCTGCAGATTTCAACACACTTTTCGGAATAGACTTTACATAATTGGTCAAGTGCGAGCATTGAGATACACAGAACACTTGTACGCTTCTTGTGGGAATTACCTATAACGTACCCTATAAAAAGGGGATTCGGCGCTCTCTGGGCTTCTCCTGAGCGCCTGGGGGCGATTAGGATGCTGCGTGGCAAGAAGAACGCTGTCTGGGTCCTCAGAATACGCTGGGCGGGTGGGTTGGGACGAACAAAAATCGACTTGAGGAGAGACGATTCAGGGAGGTTATGACACACCTCCCGGCAGACAAGCATGGTCAAGATGGAGCCAGCGGGGGGACTCGAACCCCCGACCCATCGCTTACGAAGCGATTGCTCTGCCGGCTGAGCTACGCTGGCGACGGAGTGGATTATACCAACGCGCCAGGATACTTGGCAAGAAGTACGCTGTAGGTGATAATGCCCCTATGCGTGTGGCAATGCTGTCATTTCATACTTGCCCCCTAGCGACGCTAGGGGGCAAGGACACCGGCGGTATGAACGTCTATGTCCGTGATCTATCACGCGAGCTGGGACGTCGCGGCATTGGCGTTGATGTCTTCACGCGTTCTCAAGACGAGCACGTACCTCACGTTCTACACGAATTGGGTTACGGGAATCGCGTCGTACATATTCCGGCCGGTCCGGAGACTCATATTGAGAAGAACGTTCATTTGAGGTACCTGCAGGAATTTGTGGATGGTATTAAAAGCTTCGCCAAGGTCAAAGGCGAGCATTACCATTTGCTGCATAGTCATTACTGGCTGTCGGGTCTGGCAGCGCTCAGTCTGCGAGAAACCTGGAATATCCCTCTCATACAGATGTTTCACACGTTGGCCGTGATGAAGAATCGGGTCGCGCGCACACCCGAGGAAGCTTCATCCGATCAGCGTCTCGAATCTGAACAACGATTGTTGCGCGAAGCGGACAGGGTTGTCGTAGCCACACGTGCCGAGTTGGCTCAAATTCAATGGCTGTATCAGGAACAGACTGCCAATGTGGTTGTCATTCCACCGGGTGTCGACACCAGCCGTTTCTACCCGATCGATCAAGAGGAAGCGAGAGAGTTTATCGGTGTCCCTTGTGAAGATCGTCTGCTGATGTTCGTGGGAAGGATTGAACCACTCAAGGGTATCGATACGTTGATCGAAGCTGTTGCGATCTTGCGAAAGAAAGAGGAGTTTCGCGCAAATCCGTTTTGCCTGGCGGTGATCGGAGGGGATCCGGATGTGAGCCAGGAGGCGATGACCGCCGAGATGGAGCGACTGCAGACATTGAGCGAAACCCTCGGGTTGGATGATCTCGTCCTCTTCTTGGGCAAGCGAGATCAGGATACACTGCAGTATTACTACTCTGCCGCTGAGGTGGTTGTCCTGCCGTCGCATTACGAATCTTTTGGTCTCGTAGCGTTGGAGGCCATGGCGTGTGGAACACCCGTTGTGGCCTCAGAGACAGGTGGGCTGGTCTATTTGGTCAGGGATGGTGAAACAGGTTTTCACGTTCCTGCTGTTGACCCGGTAGCGTTGGCTGAGAAATTGCAGCTTCTCCTGCTCGACGATGAGCTTCGAGCGGTTCTAGGCTATCAGGCTGCCGAATACGCGAAAGCTTACGCTTGGCCTGTCGTGGTAGACCAAATCCTCGATCTGTATGCCTCCTTACTGGATCAGAAGCTCGCCTGATGACCCTCAACGTTCATCTAATTCGTGAACCGGAAGACGAAGTCCTTGCATATCTTATAGCTCACCTTCATCCAGAGCTCCACCTCACCTTTGGTTCCGTGCCTGCAAACCCGGAGAGGGTTGAGGTGCTCATCGCAGGCCGACCAGATCGAGATCTGTTGGAAGCCTGTCAGAATCTGAGAGCGCTCGTGGTTCCATTTGCCGGGCTGCCTGAAGAGACGCAACAAGTGCTCCAAGATTTTCCAAATCTTGCCATCCATAATCTTCATCACAACGCAACGCCAACGGCCGAAATGGCAGCGGCGCTGTTGTTGGCGGCTGCAAAATTCCTCATCCCGATGGACAGGGCAATGCGCAGCCACGATTGGAGACCCCGATATCACCCCAATCCCTCCGTGCTTCTCGAAGGTAAGACCGCTTTGATTTTGGGTTATGGTGCTATCGGACAGAAGGTCTCCCGCATCTGCCAAGGTCTAGGGATGCGTGTCTTGGCTGTACGAAGGAGTTCTCCATCTGAGGCGATTTCACAAGATATAGAAATCCAGCCGGTTAGTGCACTCGCGACAATCCTTCCGCTCGCGAACGTCTTGATCATCTGTCTGCCGCTGACACAGGAGACCAAAGGCCTCATCAATGCTCGAGCGTTGGAATTGCTTCCGGAGGGCGCGATCCTGATTAATGTGGCTCGCGGTCCTGTCGTGGACGAGAAGGCACTGTACGATGCGCTTAGGGAAGGTAGGCTGTATGCGGCAGGATTGGACGTTTGGTATCAGTATCCTGAGGACGAAGGCGACAGAAGCCACTCCCACCCGTCGAAATATCCGTTTCATGAATTAGATAATGTGGTAATGAGCCCTCATCGAGCGGGCGGCTCACAGGAGACAAAATTACTCCGCATGCACCATTTGGCAGATCTCCTCAATCGACTGGTGGAGGGGAAAGAGATGCCCAATCGGGTGGACCTGCTGCGGGGCTATTGAAAGTCTTGGCTTTGCCAATGTCTTCGTTCCATATAAGTTGTCTCCTGCCATGACAGCTTTTTTCAAGACTCCCAAAGCCCGGTGAAGATCCACCGGGCTCATTATCATTCGTGGAGAGGACTTTGTGGATGAGCAGGCTCTCTGAGGGATCCTGAATGCTCCTCGAGTCCAAGATTGGAGCACTGGAATTCAGGCTTTTCAAGCAGACACTTTTCTCAATTGACGCTTCCCGGGGATGATAAAAGCTTCAAATAGGGCGATACCCCAAAAGAGCAGCGTGAGCGGATCGCTTTTCACACTCTCCATGATCAAGGTTAGCGCATCTCCAATAGGTAGGAAGATGGGCAGATCGGTAAGGATCAAACCTTCCTCAAGAAGAATCTGGTTTACTACATGTCGCACAATCAGATACTCACTCACCGCCATAGCGATTAGCGTGATCACGACACTCGTGACTTGGAGGATAGGACCGCGTTTACGACCGGCGCCAAACATAACACCCTGCCCAACGAGCCATCCAACCGCGATGGCCAGAATACCAAGTTGGTAGTTGGTTAGGACCACAACCGCATACCACACGATTGCCGAAAGCGCGGCAGCGAGAAAGCCTCCCAAGACAGCACCTGGAACATTCACTTCCATCGACTCTGCCAGCATCTCGCGCTCGGCATCGGCCGCACAATTGGGACATAGGGCGATGGGGGGATCCTTCTTTTGTTTCCCGCGGACGAGAATGGCTTGACCTTCCATCAAGGTCGTACCGCATACGGCACATGCTGCCATGTTCTTCGCTCCTTCCGTTATCAATCCGTCAGACGAGTCGTCGCTTTCCACAGGTTACGTTCAGATACGTGGAACGCGAAGCATACGAAAAAGTATATGGATATCGCTATTTTCACGCCATAGAGTTTTAGTACGGTGTGTCCTGCTGAGGAGCAACGGGCGATTGCGTGTTTTGTTGTCCATTTCCAGGAGTCCTTCATATTCATCATTCGTGGTTTGCAACCCTCGCCTGGTCTTAGCGTTGCAGTCGTTCTGATCTCTTGGCCGGCGAGTGAAGCGGGCAACGGGTTATCCATTCCGATCAGGGTGAAGTAAAATGAGAGAAGGTTAGTACATAGGGTTACTATTGCGCGGGAGTTTGTACCGAATTGTGTCTGAGGAAGCCGACGCGCGAATTTTTCCCCTATCTGGTAAAAAGGTACCAGGATGGAAGTGATAAAGAATTACCTGATCGACATGGATGGTGTCCTGGTCAGCGGACGTACCCTGATCGCTGGTGCAGACCAGTTTATTGAGCGCATCAAAGAAAAGGGTGCTGAATATCTGGTGCTGACCAACAACCCACTTTACACCCCTCGCGACCTCGCCCACCGGTTGCATACCATAGGTCTCGACATCCCTGTTGAACGAATCTTCACCTCGGCAATGGCCACCGCCCAATTCCTGGAGTCGCAGAATCCGAACGGAAGTGCCTTCGTAATTGGGGAGAGCGGTCTGACGACTGCGCTGCATGACGCAGGCTACGTGATCACTGACATCAAGCCTGATTACGTCATTTTGGGGGAAACATTCGCGTATAACGTGGAATTGGTGACTAAAGCCATCCGCCTCATTGCGGGTGGCTCGCGCTTCATCGCCACCAATCCCGATCCCGCGGGTGTTTCAGAAGGAGGCATCGTCCCGGCATGTGGTGCAATGGCAGCGCTAATCGAGCGAGCGACAGGTGTTAGCCCATTCTTTGTTGGAAAACCCAACCCATTGATGATGCGCATGGCGCTCAATTTCCTCGGATTGCATTCAGAGAATACGGTCATGGTCGGCGACCGCATGGAAACCGACATCGTTTCCGGGATTGAGAGCGGCTTGGAGACCATCCTTGTATTAACCGGTGTAACTGCGCGCGAGGAAGTGACTCGTTACCCATATCAGCCAGGTTGTGTCTTGGACTCGGTGGCCGATATCGAAGTTTGAGTTTTGTTGCTTGTAAAAGGAAACAGTATTGAGAATGCCATAGCGTTCATTGAGTTTGGTGTGGAGATATAAACATGTTTCCCTATTTGGTCGTCATCTTAGCTGTGATCTTTTTAGTCTTAAAGTTTTCGGGACTCCTGGAAGAGTTTACGGATGCGATGCGAAGGACTTGGGGAGATCCATCGGATCGTCTGCGTGAGTTACAGGAACTCTCTCCTGAAGAGGAAGAGATGGAAGATCGATTGACGGTATTTCGAGAGTATCTAGAAAAACCTTCGGACCAGGACGACGATTTTCCCGATCCTCCATCGCCTCAATAAATCCTCCTGAATCTAAGGTACACTGAATTCCTTCCCAATTGGAGCCCTACCGTCTCATGAATCCATTTATGGGTGAAATTGCCGCATTGACCACTTCCCTGGCGTGGTCGCTGACTTCGACTTTGTTCACTTTTGCAAGCCGAAGGGTCGGCTCTGTGGTGACGAACCGCGTGCGCCTCTTCTTCGCCACCATCTTCCTCTCCCTGATGCATTGGTTTGTGCATGCCGAGTTTATCCCCTTGCAGGCAGGATTAGACCGCTGGTTCTGGTTGGCGCTTTCAGGATTGATCGGTCTCGTTCTGGGTGATGCGTTCCTCTTCCAGGCCTTCGTTTGGGTTGGACCGCGGATTTCGATGTTGATGATGAGCCTGGCGCCGATTTTTGCAGGACTTCTTTCCTGGGTATTTCTGTCCGAGCACTTGAGCATATTTCAGGTTTTCGGAATCATTTTGACCATCATCGGCGTCTCCTATGTCGTCTGGCAGGGGGATGGCAATCGAACCGAGCGGCGCAACGATCGACAATATCTCAAGGGCATTCTCTTTGGAATCGGTGCCGCCACTGGTCAAACGATCGGGCTTATAACCTCGAAAATCGGTTTGCGGGATGGTTTTTCGCCGCTATCAGGAACGTTGATGCGTATNNTCCGCGCTCTGCGCCAGGACCGAATCGCCATAAGGCAACTACTTGCCGGTTCCTTTGTGGGACCTTTCCTCGGAATTTGGCTGTCGTTAGTTGCCATCCAGCAGACGAAGGTTGGGATTGCCAGCGCACTGATGAGTCTTCCGCCAATCTTCCTGTTGCCCATCGGAAGATTTGTGTTTGGTGAGCGCTTCGGGTGGGGAGCCGTTGTCGGAACGCTCACAGCGGTCGGGGGGGTTATGGTCTTGTTCTTATCTTAGCTGATCCATTCATTCTTTTAATAACGAATATGTTATTTGAGGATTCCAAGTTTTTCTGTTTCGGGATGGAGTCTTAGGCGATTAGGAGCCGGTATTGAGCTCCTCAGGGCAGAATTGCCAGGATTCCGAGATGTCGATGAAGGGTCGTGTGCCTCGCATGATCTCGATCATGCCTTCACTCATGATGCATGTGCCTGGCCGAACTTCTGGGTGAGTCGTCTCGTAATCCACAAAGGCGAAGGTGCCTGTGTCTTCGCTAAAGATAGCGACGAAGCGGATCTCGCCGGACGAAAACCAACGCCTGACGACCCCGTAGACGCACATTTCATTATCGGCATCCGCCAAGGAGACCTGATCCCAGAGAACACAGGATTGTTCAACCGGAGTCTCATCTGCCGATGGCGTTTGTTCGGTTTCAACGATGGGCGGCAGGGTGGGTGCGAAGTACGGTGTTCGGGTGGGTAGAATAACCGGCGTAGACGTGGGTTCCGGTGTGAGCATCTGGCTGATGAATTCCTTGCCAGGGCCTGTCACCAAGGCGAGAATGCCGACCCCAATACCGCCTACGAGGAGGATCGCCAACAACCCCCTTAGCAAGGATGGCAGGATGTTCGAACGGGGAGCACTGGCCTCTCGGGCGGTTTCCTCCGGCAGTAACTCGGATATGGGACGCAGTTCGCGCGACTCGTCCTTTATTCGTCGACCCAGAAGTCCTGACCAATCATCACCTTTATCAGGTGCAGTCGCCTCAAAAGAGGCGTCTTCGATCGGCTGCGACCAGGAGGGAGGTGGAGGCCTGCGTACAGGTTCTGGTTCGGGTTCAATTTCTGGCTCGAACTCAGCCTGGAATTCAATTTCGGGTGCATCGTAGTATTCTTCTTCCGCCTGGGTTTCACGGCGAAGATCAGCGATCAATTCATCAGGTCGTTTAGGTCTATCGCGCGTTGGTCGCGGAACACGTGGTATGACACCAACTTCCCGTTGTTTTCCGCACAGCGGACAGTCCTCCAAGCCTTGCTCAACCCATTCCGCACAATGGGGGCACTTCTCCAGGCTGGACATCCAGATTGGAGGTTCAACATCAGTGCGACAAAAGCGGCAAAAGATCGCTTCTTCGCGTATCTCCTCCCCACAATGCGGGCATTTGCGAGTCATCGATAAACCTCAACAGCTTGCGTCTATATTGTAGGCAAGGTGCCCATATGCGCAATCTAGGGCTTTTGTCATAGGGAAGGGAGTTAGGATTAGGCACCTAGGCGCCGGGGCACCTAGGCACTTAGGGTCCTTGGTGCCCCGGTGCCTACTTGATTGAGTGCATGTGACCTTGTTTGGACCGAGCGGAGGGATCCTTGGTTTCAGTCGGGCTCCTCGAAGCTTTCGATGACCGTCTTCAGCGACCGGATCGCATCGGTCGTGGCACGTCGTACGAGGAAGTCCGGGTGCTGACCATACCCTTCGTCGAGGATCTCGGTGATGTGTCGCAGGTGTGAGACGATGAGGTCAGGTTTTGGACGCCTGCCAAGCTTCATCATTAGGATGAGATAATTCGCTTCTAACCAATAGCGAAAGCGTTTCAACATGCTTTCTGTATCTCCATACCGTGCATGAGTCGCAGTCGTACTAGGGGGTGATAATAGTCTACAAGAAACCGAATCATGATCTCGCGCAAACAAATCCAACATTGTAAAGAGCTTTACGAGTCAGTGGAATACGATGCCGCAGATCGAGACCGCGGAGGTGTCCGATTCGTCGGCCGGGCAGTGCTCGTAAGCGATACATTCCCCCGAGACGGGCGCCAGGGCTTGCATAGCCAGGTAGATCGGCGCGGTGCCACAGACATTGAATTGGTCTTGCACATCCCGGATGGCGTTCACAAATCCGAGTGGATCCCCATCACATATGTAGCGCATCAATTTTCGATCCTCGGCGTGTAAGGCAGCATGATCGCGGAGGTCGAGCGGTAGTCCTCCAAACGCCGGACCGACGTGCGCGATATCTGCCGCGGCAACGATCAGGGTGCGGCGTTTGGAGGTGATCGTGCGTAAGGCTTCAACAGCGTTTGCGATCAACTCGTCATCCTCGAGGCTGTCTTCACTCTTCACGAATTGCGCAAAGGATCCGCACAGGATGGGCAGCAGATCGCAAGGCTCTCCGTCGCGAATGTAGTGCAACCACGCCGCGGCGAGTTCGATGGAATGTTCTCCGCGATGGTGTAGCTCGCCATGGAAGGCGTGCTTTCGCCCAACTGCATCTGCTATCTGATCAACGACTTCACGGTTGGTCGGAAGGACCCCAAAAGGGGTGGCATAATTTTGATGCGTGAGAGTCACCACCCGATCAGGACCATAATGATCTGTCCCCAGGATGATGACCAGTTCGGCTGAGCGAAGTTGTTCCTTGGCGATGTTCCAGATTGAGCCATAAACCCTCCAACCTCTTACGAAATCAATGTGTGGGCTCACGATGCCACGGATCTCATCATGGGGCGAAGGGATCGTTCCGACATCTTTCGTGTAGCCATTGAATAAGTCTCGCAGTTCGTCACCGCTCGCAGGGTAAGAGTTGCCTGCGAGTAAAGCGGGTCTAAACGTGTCCTCGTGGAAAGATGCGAGCGCATCGGCTTTCGCTTGCGAAGCTTTCTCATTTTCAAGCAGAAATGCATCATCCAGCGCGGAAAGAAGGCTTGCGAGATCGCTATGTGGTAAATCGAGACGATACTCCTCAGCCAGTACGTCAACCATTGACCCCAACTCATTGGTACCGTCGCAGAGTTCTAGTATGGGAATGAGATCCTTGGGGACCAAGACCATTTTGTCGCTTAATTGGAGAGGGTCACGCAGAAGGAGAAATGTCTGACCTTTATGCAGGACAGGGTGCATCTCAACCTGTCTTAAGCGCGGGTAGTTGTGAGAACCGATCTCATCCATAGTGTACGCAGTATTCCGGATCGCTATACTCAGGGCTGTCGAGTAGTGTATGATGTTAGACGTTCAAAGGCAATAGGAGCACACGATTTGCGAATCCGCAAATGAGTCATCGTGCAGGGAGTGTGTGTGGCCTTCCATAGACAAGACTGTTGGTGATCATAAGCTTATGAGACCCATCAAAGATCTCGCCGGCATAGCCTGTTTTCTATTGGACATGGATGGCACTTTTTACCTCGGAAATCGGTTGCTTCCTGGAGCACGCGCTTTCCTCGATCTGCTCGCGTCACGAGATACGGATTATCTCTTCCTGACGAACAACTCATCCCGGCACCGACGCGATTACGC
>JABAOH010049172.1_pt2 | contig 31892 bp, 38 predicted proteins | sample 7062181 | NCBI WGS metagenome assembly JABAOH01 (sample SAMN14538630, study PRJNA623070) | marine sediment metagenome | biome: marine biome [ENVO:00000428]; feature: marine pelagic biome [ENVO:01000023]; material: deep marine sediment [ENVO:00002113]; isolation source: pool of 5 deep marine... | reverse complement strand
AGGCATATTCGCCGATTTGTACAAATCCAGCAATGATGACGAGAATTGCACCAATTCGAGTTAAGAGCTTTCCAACATCCATCATTTCCATAATGAGTTCCACCTATAAGGGAACAATAACTAATCCCCCTATCCTAAGAAACTTCATCAAAAGACTTTCGCGTTTCCCAATTCTTGGCAAGCTAAGATTCAGCTTGACAACAAGCAAATACGCGTCGGGTCTCATCAATCAATTCTTTAATCCGCACTTCTGGGAGCCCCATCGACTTCGAATCAGCTTCGACTAACTGATTCAAAGTTAAAATCTTGTGCGCATACAACTGATCGCGCTCTTCATCGGTCACAGTTCGTAAAATCGTTATAGGATACAGTTTCTTATTTTCAATAAACCAATCAATTCCCCGGCCCCGCGGCGTGTTCCATCCAAAATGCTCAATTCCCACACACTCTGCATAACGTTGAGCATGTTCTGTTAATCGCGTATTCGTCACAATCAGAACCCGATCAAATTGACAATCATTCAAACCCTGTTCACAGCCAGCCTGTATATCATCCCATTTAGCCTTAGCCGCTAATGAGACCTCAAAGGGGCAATATCGCTCTAATACGCTATGGTGCTTCATCTCAACATATACCATTTCTCCATCTTTTTCTGCGATGCTATCCACTTCATGGTCAATACAGGCCCCCTGAATTACGACGTTCCCTGAAACCTTGTATCCAAATTCTTCGAGGAGTAAGCGCACATAATCTTCAAAAATGAAGCCACTTCCAATCCGTGCTAGCCCATCCCGCAAATCGCGGCGAAACTCCACAACCTCCTTGTGGGTTTCGAGCTCGGTTACAGCCATATCATAGATTTCTTTGGTCGTCATTCCCTCCTCAACTCGTTCTTCAAGGTCATAGGCAATCTCTTCCGCAACGGCTTGAGGGGCTCCCATTCGCGTCAACGTGCGCACGATTTTGTTGGGGTCAAACTCTTCAGAGCGACCATCCCATTTCACTACCATTACCATGAACTATCACCATATTTCAACACTCGGAAAATTCACTTCTTTTTTGTTCGCTTCTGTTTTTCAGGGTATGTGTAAGGCTTTGAGATATAATGACTTCTAGTTCGACGAAATACATGGTAAAATGTTCCTGGGGGCTTTTTCTTCGCACGACGACCATGATATGTGATGGTAATGTGTTCACCCATTCGGACACCAGTTCGGCCCGAACCCCCTTGTAAGTAGTCTTGCAACATCTTTGCCCATGCTTGAATGACAATAATGCGGTTATTTACGTCATCATAGAGCAAAAAAACTGGAATTTCACCAAAACGCGCTTTTCTGAAGAACTTTCCCACCACAAGACCTGTGACTTCATCGCCCGGGGTCTCAAATACAACTTCTTCTAAAGTGAGCCATTGAGGAGTACGGAATCGCATCATGACCCTCCAATATTAGTTTCTCATCTAGAAGATATCAACGTTATTAGTTAGGAAGAAAATTAATACCAGATATTCATTATCTGGAGGTTGTTACTCTAATGCGGAAGTCACTTCTTTTAATTGGCGTCCTATCGGTGTTCGCTCTATTCGCCTTGACCATTACACCAATTTCTGCCCATCCACCATCCAACATGACCCTAAGCTATGACTATGATACTCAAATTCTCACAGTAACTGTGTTCCACGCAGTTGCTGATCCCAATACTCATTATATTGAACAGATCAACATCAACAAAAATAGCGTCTTTGTGATGGAACGCAACTACACTAGTCAAGCGTCCACCTCGTCTATGGCCGACACATTCAACATCGATGCCCAAGATAACGATATTTTGCAGGTTACAGCGATTTGCAGCATATCTGGTCAAATCCAGCGTCAAATCACCGTGTCCAGTGGTGGGTTACAGACCCAACCACCTCCAACTATTCCTGGGTTTCCAATTTTTGCAATAGCGTTGGGGCTCATTTTTGCAATTGGGTTTGCAGTGATTCGACGACGAAGACTCACCCTATCATCCTAAGATTCCCTCTAGACTGGTTAGCTATGAAATCGCCCACTAGTTTCCCTGAAGGCGCATCACAAGGCGTGCAACACGGGCCCCTAGCTCGGAACAGGCCTTCTGTTCCTTCTCATCCGGAGCACCCCTTGCTGCAGCCCCATAATGTTGCATAGGACCTCTTGCATTTCCCTGCACTATCATCCCATGTACTAACATTGCTTCTAGAATGGCTAGAATGGTGGTTTCTGCTCCTGTTGCGATACCACCACTAGAAGCAAAAGCGCCACCAACTTTTCCATCAAGCTTTCCATGAATCTTCACAGAAACATCAAAAACTCGTTTCAGTGCCGCCGACAAGAGCCCATAATACACCGGGGAACCTGCAATAATTCCATCTGCTGTGAGTAAATCTTTGTTCGTCGTATCCTTTGCACGTTTGACCATGACTGTAATTCCTTTGATTTCAGAAGCTCCCTTTTCAACGAATTTCGCCATTTTCTCAGTATTTCCAGTTTCTGAATCATATACAATCAAGATCGTCGCCACAATTTTCACCAACCTTGTCTGAACTGCTACTTCCCCTCATTCCCATTCATTAGCATAGGCTTCGCACACTTCTGCAATGTTTAAGGCATATCCTTTCGAAATGTTGAACTTTTGGCGCATCCGCCATTCTCCTTCTTTATTCAATTGCCACCCAATCAACCGCAGTTGTTGTCCTTTCGCGACTTCGACTAAAACAATGGCCTTATGCCAGCTGGGTGTTTTTGTCAATGTTTTGCCCCGAAGAATCTTCAGTTCTGATCGTCGCGGAAACAAATCGCCTGGTTCATCCAATAATGAAGATAAGCCTTTGAAGTACAACTCACACACCACTAGTACCTAAGATTAGATACCTGAATGAATGTTTTCATTCCAAACCGCTTATGTAAAATCATACAACGAAGCTTGTCCGTTCATCCGTTTAAGGTTCGTTAATCGAACCCCGACTAACCGCAAGGGCGTATCCGGTTTCCGATGTTCTTCAAATAATGATGTAACTGTCTTCCACAACGTCTCTTGGTCGTTCGTGCTAACAGGTAAGGTTCGACTTCGCTGAATTGTTGTATAATCGCGGTAGCGGATTTTCACGGTTACGGTTCGGAAGTGATAAGACTTCGACTGGAGCTTCTGATGAATTCTCGAAGATAACTCCTCTAAGGTTTCTAACGCAACATCTACCGACTTCGGGTCCACATCCTTTGAAAACGTGCGGTCCTTACCCATGGATTTCCGGCGCCAAACCCCACTTCGTACGATACCTCGGTTATCAATTCCCCACGCCCTATCAGACAACCATTTCGCCCCTTTCCCAAATACCGGCAACAACGCTTGTAAAGACATTTCTTGGATTTGCCCTAAAGTAGTAATGCCTTGCTTTTTCAAACGATTCCCAGTAACCCGTCCAATTCCATGGATTGCAGTCACATCCAATGGCGCCAAGAACGCTGCGACAGACGCAGGATCTTGGGGAACTAGAGTAACTCCCAATGGCTTATTTTGATCCGTGGCAATCTTGGCTACAGCCATGTTTGGAGCAATCCCAATTGAACACGGTAACTTAGTTTCCTCTCGAACCACTTGTTGAATTTCAATCGCCAGTTCGTGGGGGCCACTATGCGGTTTCACGCGTTCAGTAACTTCAAGATAAGCTTCATCGATACTAGCCTTGCGTATGCGCCCTTCATCCGCAAATTCTTGTAGTATACCCATAACTTCTTCAGAGGCTTCCACATAATTCGAAAACGGACCTGACACAAACACCGCTTCAGGACATAAACGATAGGCCTTAAGCACCGCCATCCCTGCATGAATCCCGAAGGACCGGGCTTCATATGAGGCAACTCGGACAACACCCCGAGTTTGGCCTTTCTTAGGGTCTGGTCCCACGCACACGGGTTGTCCAATGTATTCGGGGTGAAGTCGGTACTGTTCCACTGATGCATAGAACGCATCCATGTCCACATGCATGACCCAGCGCGACATAGCACAGCCCAGACCACAGCTTTCTCTATCAAAAGAAAATTAGATGGTGAATTAAAAGGAGACAGAGACCGAAAGCAAAGTGAGTTACCATGTCTGCGATTCTTACAAGTTTATGAAGGAAGAACCATGAAACGGGTTCTATGAAACGATTTTTGGAAGCCACAGAACGTGCGGCTCTTTTTGTCCATTTGCTTTTCATTGTGGTTTGTACCGTTGTTCTGCTAATATCACTCCCAGTGTTAATCGGGCTACGGCTTTTCATTCTCGTAATCATCTATAATGTAATGATACCCATAACCGGGTGGGGGCGAAAACACAACGAACGGCTAACCCTTTGGTTCTTTGTGTTCATCATTAGCCTTTTGATGCTCTTCCCTGATTGGTTCCTTACTGATCCTCTAGGCATCCTTGTCTTTGTCCCTGACGGGTTCCCCAATATCGGTCCGGTCACCGCCTATCTGATTCTTCTCTGGGCGATCCCGCTTTTCACTATCACCTTCATTGGGCTCCGAGTTGCTATCCGCTGAACCAATTCCGTAGCATACGGGGTTGTAGCATTTACCTCGCTCCTCATTTTCGTCGGTGCATTCCTCATCATGCTACTTTACCTGGGCAGCGCTTGCTTTTTCCATCTGCTAATCAACCTAATTCTATTTGGGCTCTAAAACATCAGGTTTGGTTGACTTCCACCAGATGAAAATCTGAATCTGCCTATCTACTGAAAATCCCAGTTTTTTATAGAGTTTAATTGCCTGTTTGTTATCCACATGAACACCTAAATTCGCCTTCTTACTCCCACAGTCTTTGAACAGCTTCAGACAAAACCGTAGCATTTCTGATGCATGGCCCTTCCTGCGATGCACAGGGGCTACGGCAATGTTTTGGATAAATCCCATCTGAGGTACAAGGTCAAGGATCCCAATCAAATCCTTGTTATGGTACACAAAATATGCTTGGACCATTTTATACCATTCATCTAACATAACTTCAGGGACGTCTCTGAAGTTATGAAAAATTCTCTCTGCAACATGGTCAGGAGATCCACGCATGAACGCTTTCAGACACAAGAAAAACTGGTTTACTTCCTCGCGTGTAATCTGTTCATAGCGAAGCTGGTCTGACACCTCAAAGATCTCGTCTAAAGGACGGCTCATCGTGGAGCGATTGGCGAATTCCTTAAATCCAATTTGCTCTAAATGTTCAGCAAATCTTTGTTGCTCGACTGGAATATTCAAGTAGGCATAATGCACCTTGTGTTTTTTCGCTAGTTTCATTACTGCATCTGCAAAGGCGTTGAGCGTCTCTGCTGATTGGTCATAATCAATTACATTGAATCGAACAAAAGGGGTTCCAACCGGTTCAAGGAGTTGAAAAGGCTCTTGTCCAATAAATGCAATCCCTACGGGCTGGTTTTTTGTTAGATATACCCGATACGTGAACCCAAAAGGTTCAATCTGAGCGGTATACCGGCTAATTATGTCCTTGAATTTTTTGATTTGTGGATCATCATGGGCAATACTACGTAGTTGCATTGTCAATGCATCCCGGTGAAATTAATATAACCTGCTCTTGAAAATTCATGTTTTTAATAACTTAGAATGTTACAATATTGTGACTTTTGGAAACAAGGCGATTCAAATCTCCGCTATTTGCGATTTGACCAAAAAATCTTCAAAAAAAGACAGAAGCAAAGATTCTTTAAAATTCATGACAGGCATAGATTATTGGTTTGGTGATGGCTTGGGAGCTGAAAATGACCTTTTCCAGCGATCAGTTGCTGCCCTAGCTGGTGGCAATCCTGAGCGAGCCAAACAACAAATTTTGAAGCTCCTTGAGAAGGATAAAAATAACCTCGACTTGCTCACCTTCCTGACCTCGATTTACCAGCAGTATCAAGAACCTCAACAGGCACTCCAAACCGCCCAACGTATCGCCCTACTCGACCCCAATAATCCCCGGCACCTGAATAACCTCGGCTATGTCCATATTCTCCTCGGTCAATGGAAGGAAGCAGAACAATGCTATGCAAAAGCCGTCAAACTAGACGACGCATCTCCAACCATTTTTCTCCATCACGCCTTAACGCTCATTGAGTTAAATCAAATTAAAGCGGCTACAGAACAACTCCAAAAAGCACTCAATCACTCACTTTCGAGCGAGCTTCTTGATATTATTCAGACAGATTCTCAATTCGTGAAACTTAGACCACTCCTAAACAAGCTGTAAGGAATTCGCATACTTTTTAGCTTCGATCAAGAATCCACAAGTACCCTAACAGCTATTTGCACCATTTCATGCAACATCGAAACCCCTATATACCACATACTTGTAGCTGCAGACAGTAGCAAATAGGACAATTTCGTTTTTAATTGAAATTTAGCTTATCGAGCTACGCAGCTCTTCCGACGAGGATTATTCAACGGAACAGCACGGCTGCGTGAAACAGCCACCCCAACTGAAGAGAACCGAGGTGAACTATATGGAAAAAGGCACAGTCAAATGGTTTAATCCCGACCGCAACTACGGCTTCATTGAACGCGAAACCGGTACCGATCTCTTCGTTCATGGTAGCGAAGTTGAAGGCGATAAAATCCTCAAAGAAGGCGACACCGTCACCTTCGAAGTCGAAGAAGGCGACCGCGGCCCCAAGGCTGTTAAAGTCAAACTCGAATGAACCATCGGATTGGCAGAAAGAACATGCCCTCCGCAACCATCTGCTTTAGGTTGTTCTTCAGCCTAGGCAGTTCTTTTAAGAAAGCTAGATGGTTCTGATATGCATCTCCAGAAACTGATGCGGATTCAAAAAAGTTCGCACTGTAGTTCGAAAAAATTCTGAAACGCCTTGATCCAAAAAATGTACAACCCCCAAGAGAATTCTTTTTTACAAATGAGAACAGCATTAAAGAAGACATTTACGCCTTTAGAAGATCACTTCTGAACATGTGGCTTTCGGCAGGTGAGCAGGTATCAGGCGGTTATTGTCACTTAGAATCTTAATTCTTTATGATTGGTGATATTTATGTCGGAAAGTTTCTCTTCGATTCCCATCCCCACAGATCTTGGAGCAAGGCTGCAGGTGTTATTTTCTATTGACCGAACACCTAAGACCTTGGGCGAGTTTGGAGAGTTGCTCCAAGAATGTCTTTTAAAGCGTTTGCAAATGCCCGAGGTGCAAGCATATTTCCAGGCAGTTTCCACTGGTGAGACGATTTTTGGTGAGGTAAATTACCAAACTCGACATCAGCTAAAGTTGCCAGATGCGAAGCAGGTTTACGTTGCGTGTGCTTTAGACGCGTTGATTCAAGGACGGTTCTTACCCATCGACATCGAGTCGAGTTGTTTCCATTGTGGAGAGCCCATCCGCATCAAGATGGCCGAAGGATCCATTGCTTCGGCAGAGCCGTCATCAGCCGTTCTCTGGTTAGGAGCTAGCTCTGAGGGGGAGGGCTCTTGTGTTACTTATCTTTGCCCCTACATTAATTTCTTTAGTGCGCCTGAACACCTGGATGAATGGAAGGATGCGCATCCCACCGAACTTGGGATCATGCTTACACTCCAACATAGCTTAATACTAGCGGACAAAGGCTATTGGCAGCCAATATTTCAGATTGAACCTGATACGTAGTTCCTTTCAGACAAACAGCTATTGAGTGGCATTTTGGGAAGTAAAATTGAGGTGCAGCAATGATTATCTTAAAACATGTTGAATACAAAATCAACAGTTTAGCTGAATTGGAGAGCTTATTGAGCCATCTTGCTGAGACTACATCAAAAATGCAAGGGGTCACACTGAATGACATTTACTTCCCACGCGGGAAGGAAGAGTTTGTATTGGTCTTAGATTGTATCACAGAGGAACATTATCTGAATTGGCGTAAAGTGTGTCTGCCTCCACCAAATGCTAGGGATTGGTATGAAGTGTTCTTGACCAGGGAGGAACATTTCGGGAATTAGTAAAAACGAAGTAGCTAATTTTAGGATATTAGAGTGCCCGAACATCATAAAGCATTAGCCATTTCGTATCACCTTTCCCCAGATATGAGCACTTGGACCCGTTTTATTAGTTTTTAAGGAAGGCTTTTCAATCCTACTTATTATCAGAAATTAGCCCACATATGGAGAGTTATAAACCTGACTAAGAAGAAATTTCCAATTCCATATAAGATGGACCAAGTTTATTTCCAGTATGATATCAAAGACTTCTCACGGGCTAAAAAATTCTATGAGGATATATTAGGACTTGAGAAGACCTGGGACGGAGGAGAAGAGGCGGGTTGGGTCGAATTCGCGCTTCCAGTAAGTGGAGCTCGTGTTGGACTTAACCTCAAGCGGGAGGGGGAGATTAGCCAGGGCTCTGGAACGTTAACACTAGTCGTCAAAGATCTTGATGTTACTCGAAGTTACTTCCAGAAGCAAGGAATCAGTGCATCAGAAATCAGAGACGTTCCTGACATGGTGTCATACTTCAATATCGAGGATACCGAAGGCAACCCAATCCAAGTGGTGTCTGATCCACGGATAACCAGTGGAGAGGAATGAAACACCGGAAGAAGATCAAGCTAGATACCAGAGCACAATATTACTCGGTATTGTATCAAATCTCGAAAAAAAGGACTAGCTTCTGGATTCTGAAGATTATAGGAAAGCATTGCCTTCTTCGTGTGGGAAGGCTTTAGAAAAATCTCGGCTCCTTAACTAACTGTTGACCGCACTAGTTTTGTCTTGCAAAAAAGTGTCATAATATCTTTATCCAGAGATTTAATGAATCGATTGGTTCTACTGATGGATACAGAACCAATTTCTTGGAAATAAAGTACTCCTCGAACTGTATTTTTTAATCTCTAAGAGAGTAAAACAAAGTAGGTTCGAAATTAGTTACTAAAGGTACACAATAAAAACAGCTTTAAACCATTTAGCCCTCTTCTCCTCGACAGCAAATAGGAACTAGTTTCGATTTTTTTTGAAATTTAGCTTCTGAGTTGTCAAGCTATTCCAATGAACTACGTTCATCGGAGCAGTGCGGTTGCGTGACACAGCCTAACCTATAGCGAAACGTGACGCTAAATTCGTCTAGGGTTCGACGATTCACACGGAATCTGCCCAAGGAGAACTGTCACCGATGCTTGAACGGATGCCACACCAGCAAAAAAATCGAGGTAATCAATATGGAAAACGGAACTATCAAATGGTTTGATACAGAACGGAACTACGGCTTCATCGAACGCGACAATGGCGACGTCGATGTCTTCGTCCATGGAGACGATGTCGAAGGCGACCAACAACTCAATACAGGTGACCAAGTCACCTTTGAACTCAAAGAAGGTAGCGGGCGTCCCAAAGCCACGAAGGTCTCCAAAAAATAACCCTGCATCACTTTAAAGAACAGCTTAATTAGTTTTCAACTAATCCATGGGTACTACCATTCAATGGCTTGAAAACTTCAAATAATGTAAAGGTAGAGATGTGGATTTTTTTGCGTCTCTACCGGTGTCCATCCATCAAAGGGGAAACTGTATGAAACCACACGAGTCCCCCGTTTGAGATCACTGGATAGTTTTTTCTTTAGTCGTTTGTTGATCGCTTGCCCCTGATATACTGTCACCACAGTCACATCTGGCAGAGTTTGGGCAAAGAAATTCCCCCAAATCACCGACACATTATCTTTAAGCCTGCGAAGTCGAATGACACTTCGTGACCACAACACGCGAAGCGGATCCGCTTCAATACCCAACGCAGTCGCTCCGAACTCTTTTGCCGCCATGATAATGATGCGTCCATCTCCTGATCCCATATCTAAAAGGGTATCTTCATGAGTAACTTGTGCAAGTTCGAGCATTTTACGCGCTGTACTTTTCGATACCGGTACCCACGGTGCCCCAATCACTGAAGGCCAGATGGCTGATATGCTAAATAGAATGACACATACGAGAATGAGAATTAGGATATATCCAACGAGCAGCGTGTTATCTATCAACATTTCGCAGACGGGTTCAATCATTTCATATAAAAAATGAAACGGTTAATGCAGTCACTAAAGGTCAACAGTGAAGAAGGGTTTCGGATGAGTTTTCGTCACTTAGCTAGAGGAGCAGATAAAGTCTCAGATTGATGGGTCTGTGTCCTTTTCTGTGTGTGCTGGTTGCGGCTTTGGTGGCTGGAACTGGTAATGTCGGGCAAAATAGACCAACAACACTGTTAAGGCAGTCAAGTAGGCTACCACTTCAATGAGTGACGGGTTGCCGTTATATCCTACCAACCCTTTCAAGACCATTCCAATGGGGCTGTTCTCTGGTAACAGGAAGTTGATGTCCCAGAGATGTTCAATGAGTATGGGAACTACTCCGGCCTCTTGTAATTCGTGAATACCATACGCTATCATCCCGGCAGCAAAAAAGATGAGAAAAATGCTGGTGATTCGAAAGAATGTTCGGAGGCTGAACCGTTTGGTGCCGGCAAAATAGATGTAGGCTATTCCAATTGCAACTGCAAAACCCAACAGGGCTCCAACCCAAATCTCACCTTCACTGATGGGAAGAACTGCTAGGAAAAGTACGGTTTCAACTCCCTCACGAAGTACAGCGACAAAAACAATAAAGAAAATTCCCAGTGTCGCTGTCATAGTTGCAGCTGCTTTCTGTTCGAGTTCCTTGTGGAGGGTGGGTCCCTTTCGATCCATCCACACAATCATCGAAATAANNGATTTGAGCGCTGGGTCCGCTAAATCCTCCAGCAATCCACTGAAACCCGAACGCAAAGGCAATGCTTACGATAATTGCAGAAGCCACTCCGACAAACACTTGCCAATACCGTTGGGATCCTCCTGTCCGAGCAAGAAAAGCTAGCACTATGCCTACAATTAATGCTGCTTCAAGACCCTCTCGAAGGGCAATGACAAATCCGGCGATCATTATTTTTCCTCCGTTTGTACCGATTTGCAGTTTTTAGGCAAACCTAATAAAAAACTTTAGGCATGATTAAATTATAAATATTCTGAAATAACGAAACGATAACATATATCTAGCTTAATATCTTCATTTCGACCCACAAATTTCTTTACAAATCCTTTGCGCTCGTGATTATCGTGTTAGTATCACTTTTTTTCACTGTATTTTTTCTGATTCTTCTTGCAGAACTAGCTGATAAGACACAAATCGTCACCTTCGCCCTCGTCGCCGAAACAGGAAAGCCTGCCCAAGTGTACCTTGGAGTATTAGGGGGATTATTTACAGTAACTGTAATTGGTGTACTAGTTGGTTCCCTTATCGCCTTCTTTATCCCGCTTTCACTAATCCAAATCATCGCAGGAATCGTTTTCATAATTCTAGGCCTTTACACAATTTATAGAGCTAGACGAGCCCAGGAAGACGAAGCGTCGACTACAACGCAAGGAAAACGCGTATGGGTGCGCGCTTTCATCCTACTTTTCCTCGCTGAGTTAGGTGACAAAACCCAGTTGGTCGTTATTCTGATTGCAGCTGCTACCGGACAACTTCTTCTCGTCTTCATCGCGGCGTTTCTTGCTTTAGCATTCGTAAATGGTTTAGGTGTAATTATTGGTGATCGCGCTCGGAAATACCTTGGCACAACAGCAATAGCTTATGTTGCTGCTGTTGCATTCATCATCGCAGGAGCATTAGTTCTCATCGGAATGCTCCTACCTTAATGCGCGAAACAAACTTGCGAATCAAAAAATATCTTGGCTTTTCTATAGAACAAGAATGCAGATAGCCAATTAGAATACGATCAAAAATTAGTATTTTTATACAAGGTTCAAGGATACCTAGGGAACCACAAAGGGCTCCCTGGGCCTCTTGACGGAAGGAATGACACACTAAAAGTGTGAAATTCTCGCGCGTCATATTTCTCAAACACATTTAAATCTTATTTAATGATTTACTATAGAACTAAAATACATATAGTTGGGTTGATTATGAGAAGCTTGGAATTGAAAAGAGCAATATTGCGTTTGTTTAGAGGACAAGAATTCTATGGGTATGAAATTAAGACTAAGCTTTCTTCGGAAGGGTATAATATTGAGCTTACACGACTTTACCGTGTTCTTAATGAAATGCTCTCGGAAAAGTTGCTTAAGGCGCGATGGAAAAAAAGCTCAAAGGGTCCGAAACGAAGAATGTATAGTGTCGGAGAAAAGGGAGAAACCGAATTAACTAAAATTCTAAAAGACGCTATTTATGTTGTTCATGAATTCTACTCTGAATATCTACGCAAGATTGCACCTCAGATTTTAAATGATTTTATTAAGTTTATGACTAATGGATTGAATGGCGAGGTTCGAATTGTTTATGTTGTTTCAGAACCAACTGTCATGCATAAACATTTACTCAAAAGCATTCAACACAGATTACCAAAGGGCGAAATTTATTTCGTTAAACCTGAAACAATGTCATTTGATGAAGAGGTATCCAATCTATCACTTTTGAATGGCTCATTTCAGATGATTCCTCTGAAGCAAGATTTTGTCGACCTTTTGGTTGTTCCAAATTTATCAGGCATCCAAAACTTAGATGACGGCATACAAGAATGGCATAGGCTACTCAAAAATAATGGAAAATTAGTGATCGGTCTTCCATCCGCGCTATTCCATCAATACAACGATCCTCTGACAATTGGTCAGTACATGGAAAAAATCGAACACCAAGGTAACCACGCTAATTGGCAATTTGATAAAGAGCTTCTTGAGAAAAATCTGGCTCGTTACTTCGGTGAAATTGAACATGGACACTTTGTACATATGACTGTGTATATAGTATCTAAAAAGCACGGTGATCTCGGGCTTTGAATACTAGCAATTAGAAGTTGAGAATAGAGAAAGGATGTTAAAACTACAAGCACAGGTAATAAGAGATATACAGCGGAGGTTTCAACATTTGCTCTCCTTCCAAATATCTGATTTACCAAAACCTCAACTAGGAAAATCTGCGCCTATCCAAAAGGGACTGATTCCCCGCCTTCAAGGTAATTCGGATGATTTGTGTGGAGAAGGGTTGGGATTCGGTACACCCATTCTACAATATCGTCGCGATTTTTATTTCCCTGGTACTGGCACCGTGACTCAAGAAGATGCTAACCAAGAAATCCTTTGGAGAAAGACTTTTAATTTCAATCTAATCGAGCGAAAACAGCGCGATCAATTAGGCACAATCGACACTTTTTCGTGGGCACTTCCACGGTTGCACAATCAAATGTATAAAATGAAAACCGGAAGGTACTTCCTCAAACTTGTTGCCCTCCTGAACCGCTGGGGATTCCAAAGATACGGAAGAGAATTTGCCCCTCAACTATTTCTACCTGTACAAAGCCGTGGAGAGAGCCACAGCCAATTCCGTGTCACGTCTGATGATCAAGTATTAGACACTAAATTAAGTTTCGATACTATAGTGCGAAATAATCTTCAGTTCATATACATAGCTAACGAACTCGGAGGACGTTATTTCACACATTATTATGATGGATCTGGAATACATCTTGTCGAAAATCACATTGAGCCTTGGGCACGAATCGAAGGACCATGGGCGGCATTCTATGCACCCAGTTTAAATTTTGGATTTCGATTAGAAATCCCTGAAGGAATTAAAGCGTTTCGAGGACGAGAAGTCTTTGAAGGGCACGAGATCTTCTGGGCTGGAATAATTCTACGGCTGCCCAAGTCAACAACCACGTGCAGTTACCGGGTACGATTTGGTTCTATTACTCAGATTATGGAGGGGCCGAGGCGTTGACCGATATTGTGCTCGTGTATCCGTATTTTAACGAAGAATTAGATCGATCGATTTTCCGTTATCCCCCTTTAGGTCTCGGCTATTTAGCGGCAATTCTCCGTAATGCTGGTTTCACTGTGAATATAGTCGATTGCACATTCTTACAACTCAAAGAGGCTCTCCGGCGAATAGAACAGTTACACCCACGAATTCTGGGCATCTATTCAATGGTGACCATCAATCACCATGCCATTGTAATCGCGCAACATTTCCGTCCAAAGGTCGAACTCTTGGTGGCTGGTGGACCATTACCCACTCTTGTTCCAGAAGAATTTCTGGATGTCTTTGATGTAGTTGTTTTGGGGGAAGGGGAGGAAACCCTTCTGGAATTAGTAAAAACCTATTTCCAAAATTCCTCGATGGCTCAAGTGGACGGAATTGCATTTAATGGAACCGGAGCCCAAGTCAAAATCAATAACCGACGCACATTTATCAAACCCCTCGATTCGCTTCCACTTCCTGCTCGTGATCTTTTTCCTAATGCACAATACCAGTGGTACTGGCAAACTTTTCATAAATACACGGCCTCCAGTATGATTTCTACCCGTGGCTGTCCCTATCTATGTGATTTTTGCAGCAATCCCGTTTTTGGTCAAAGTTATCGAGAACGTTCCGCTAGAAACGTAGTCAAGGAAATGATGCAGATCCGCGATTTAGGTTACGATCGTGTCTTCTTTACTGACGACTGTTTTACTCAAAATCCACGCCGGGTTGCAGAAATCTGTGAACTTTTACTTTACGAAAAGCAAGATGTTGAGTGGATGTGCCTCAGCCGGGCAGATCATTTATCAAAAAAACTTGCAAAGCTGATGCATAAGTCGGGTTGCCAACGCATCTTCTTTGGTATTGAATCCGGAAACCAACGCATTCTCAACATTATTGGTAAGCGAATTACACCCAATCAAGCGCGTCGCGCCGTGGAAAATGCCCAAGAAGCAGGGATTGAAACCGGTGGGTTCTTCATTTTAGGATATCCTGGAGAAACGAATGAAACCCTACTTGAAACAATAAATTTCTCTTCAAGGCTCCCCTTAGATTATCTTTCCTATTCTTTTCCCTACCCCATTTATGGCACTGGGTTGTATTCTCGTGTGCAAAATCAGATAACCAAACCTGATTGGCGCAAACAACGTGGATCTGCAACCCGCCATGACCTGCTCTTCACTGGACGGTTCTCCGAAAAAAAACTCCGCCTTGCGATGTATACCGGTTTAGCGCAACATCGCCTTAGACAATACGGGGCCCTCGGAAGGGCATCTGCCAATGTGCTAGAAAAGTTCTCGAAACGCGTTCTTACGCTGGTACGATAAAGAAAGCATACCTTTAACCGGATAAACATCGCAAAGACTCCCTGTGATCTAAATGGTTCTCTTTGGAACAACTTCTGAATTAATTTTTGATATTAACCTCATCATCCAAATCGTTCTCATTATTCTACTCATCATTGGTTACACTCAAAAACGAACTTGGAAGTACCATGGCACAATTATGGGCGTAGGAACGCTCGCAATGTTGTTCACCGTAGAACTCATCATGGCTCCCTCCCTCGTAGCCAACTGGGCTGCAATCGCTCTCTTTCCAACCAGTCCCGGATCAATGTTTACAATGATCCATGTCCTATTTGGTACGATCGCATTGGTCATTGGCCTTATTTTTACAATCCGGTTCCTGTACTTCGCCCTACGCAAAAAACCCTTAACTTGTGGAACTCGAACACAGATGCGTATCCAATTCGCAATCTGGATTCTAGCCTTCATCTTCGGGCTTTCCTTCTACCTCTACTTCTACGTAATTTAACCGCATCTCATGAATTTCACGAGATTAACATCAAGGTGGCAAAATCGCCTTTGTGCCCTAATGGATAGTGGATAATGGATGCTGAAAGCGCCATAAAATCGCTATCCTGTGATTCCGCCACAAGAATGAGTTAATCCTCCTCCGGGTCTAAGATTTCGAACAGGCTGATCAGACAAGTAAAAATCGACCACGTACTGGTAATGAGGTAAACACCGATAAGGGTGATTTTTTGCGGAGACGAGGTGCCCACAACCGGGATAGCGACCAGTGGAAAACGAAGATTCAGGCTTACCAGAACTATGTTCACAACAGCAAGGACTGCAAGACCAATCCGAGAAACTCCCCTCTTTAACAATCAGGATTAATAAGCTGCCGATTCTTATACGTTCTTTGGGTGCGAGGAAGGATCATTTCAATGATGATATTGTGATATTAGTTTATAGAATTCTAACATTTGACTGCTTTTTTTTCCCTGAGCACTGAAACAGAATTTGGAGGAATAGATTGCATATGCAGCTTCTTAATCAGCGTTCTAGATTATCATGGAGTGCCCTGCTATTATCATGCATACTTATCGTTATAGTAGCTTATTACCTCCCTTGTTCCTTAGAAAACACAGGGTCCCACTCATTTAGCCTTGAAATGTCTCAGTTCTCTGTTCAAAGGAGTCCCTATGCATTGGCACTTTTCAGCCAAGCAGAGGAAACCCCGCTCATTAATCAACCCCCAGTACCCGGCGCTTATGATGCTCTTTGGAATCGTACATTTGGAGGTTCCAACGATGATATGGGATTTAAAGTGGTGGAAGTGAGTGGTGGTGGCTTTGCCGTTGCTGGTCATACCTGGAGCTTTGGCGCGGGTGTCAATAATGGATGGTTAATACGTATTGATGCTAATGGAAACCAATTGTGGAATCGTACCTATGGCGGATACGATTGGGAATCGTGCTATTCAGTGATTGAGGTGAGTGGCGGCGGTTTTGCCCTCGCTGGTTACAGTACTAGCTACGATGCTGGCAGCAACGATTTTTGGCTGCTACGGGTCGATGCCGATGGTAATCATCTCTGGAACCAGACCTATGGGGGCTTCTCAGCTGACGGGGCTCAGTCTGTAGTGGAGGTGAGTAGTGGAGGGTTTATTCTCTGCGGTAGCACAGCAAGCTTTGGCGCAGGAGGAGGAGATGTATGGTTAGTGCGTACCGATGCCGATGGAAACCATCTCTGGAACCAGACCTTCGGTGGCGTCAATAATGATATCGCCTATTCGGTGATTGAGGTGAGTGGCGGAGGCTTTGCTCTTGCAGGCTACTACAACTCAACTGGTGGTGCGGCAATGTACGGCAACGATATGTGGCTGATTCGTACTGACGCTAATGGGAACCATCTCTGGAACCAGACCTTCGGTGGAGCATATGGAGACATGGCATATTCAGTGGTGGAAATTAGTGGAGGTGGCTTTGCCCTCGGTGGCACGTTCAACAGTTCATACGGCATTGGCTTAGGTGCGGATATGTGGTTGGTACGGACAGATGCAAATGGCAATCATCTCTGGAACCAAACCTATGGTGGATCTTCTAGTGATTTTGGAGGTGCAGTAGTAACAATGAGTGATGGCGGGTTCGTCTTATCCGGGTTTACCAACAGCTCTGGTGCTGGTGGTGGGGATGTGTTGCTCGTTCGTACAGATGCTACTGGTAATGTGTTGTGGAACCATACCTACGGAGGTTCAGCCTTCGACATTGGCACAAGCCTAATAGAGGTAAGCAGTGGTGGCTTTGCCCTCACCGGTTGGACTAACAGCTCTGGCGCTGGCAACTTTGACATCCTTTTATTACGGGTACCATTACCCATTTGGGTAGATTTACCGAGTAACCAGCTAGTAGAATTGGGGGATGGATTCAGCTACGATTTGAATGCTGACTCCGACGCAGGTATTCACCAGTGGTGGGTCAATGACACAACGCACTTCGACATTAGTAGCCAAGGATTAATTACTAATGCCAGCCTACTGCCAATCGATGACTATGGGATAGAGGTTTGGGTGAATGACACTTTGGGCAACACCCTGACAGCAACATTCATGATTATCGTACAGGATACTACGGCACCTGCTTGGGTGACTACGCCGGTAGATCAGACCCTGGCCACCGGACAGCTACTCGACTACCAATTGGAAGCCACAGACCTGTCAGGCATTGACCAATGGTCCATTGATGACACAATCAACTTTGCCATCGACAATACAGGCCATCTTACTGGCACCACGGCATTATCGCCAGGCGACCACCCATTAACGATCACGGTTGCAGATCCCTATGGCAATGAACTAAGTGCCACTATCACAATCATACAATTGGCACCAGCGATTCCGGGCTTCCCCCTTGATGCCACTATAATCGGTGTAATAACTGCACTCAGTCTTGCTCTCATAGCTCGTCATAAAAGAAGGAAGCCTTAGGGTGCTCCCTTCTCTCTTTTTTTTATTAGGAAAACCTTCGGCACGAGATATTAGAAGTACATCTTCGAACACTATCAAAGAAAGAGTGCGCATAGTCTCGGAAAAACCTCTTTTTTCTTTTAAGCCGAAACCTTAATATATCTCATTGATGAGACAGATTAACATATCTCATACATGATATAGATTATACAACTCCCCCCTAAAAAATGAAGTGATGAAAAATGAAAATTAAACTCGAAAAAGAGTCTGGTCACATCCACCTCCCAGTATATCTAAACGAAGAAGGCCCATTTGACTTCACACTGGATACCGGCGCGGGAATGACTGTGATCTCCAAGGCGCTCGCGGACCAGCTTGGAATAAAAACATTCCACGGTGCCAAAACCAAAGCCGTAGGCGTGGGAGGCAACCCAATTCCTATCAAAAACGCCACGGTGTCGAGTCTCCAAGTAGGAACCGAGACCTTTCACAATAAGGAAGTCGTCGTAATTGATTTGGGTCCAACCATTGGAGCTGGCTGTTTGACACCTGGAGTCCTTGGTCATGATATCTTGAAAGATTATTCCCTCGAAGTTGACTATCGTGCCAAGACGGTTACACTTGAAAAACACCAAGATTCTACAGCGTTCGAAAAGAATGGAGTCGAATGGATTCCTTTCCAGTACGTCCAAAATACCCATCTTCTGAGTGTCCCTGTTCACATTAACAGACAAGGGCCCTTTGAGCTAATTCTTGATACCGGCGCTTCTGGAACAGTGATCACACCTTCCTTAGCATCCCAGTTAGGAATTGGAGACGACAACCCGAGAAGTAGTGAAGAACTGAAAAACGCTCAAGCCCAAGGGTGCTCTCAGGGGGTATGTGCTGGTCCTGCTGGAGTTGCTTACGGGTTCGGCACAACATTGAATCAACTCTCAGTTGGTACAGCCACTCAAGAGAATATGGACGTTGGCGTAATAGACCTCAAAGTAGTCTCTCCAAGGGGTGACAAGATCGATTATGGCGTTCTTGGATACCCATTTTTGAGGCATTACACATTGGTTATAGATTATCCCCAACACCGATTCGCACTGATCAAATGAAAGCGTTCGGTCATTGCCGGTTCATCGACCTGTATCACACAGGATATATTCTTAAGGGCAATATACTCCCTACTCTTAACAGATTTCACTCACGAGCTTGGCGATTAACCTAACGCCAACAAATAATCTATCCCAAAGAGGTGAACCTCAATTCCATCTAATCAATCCACCACACTAACTCAAGATGAAAAACTTTCAAAAATTCAAGATATCACACGAGTCATCACCCAAGACTCTTCTCTGCTCATCTATTCTTATCTGCAATTATTCGGAAAAACCACACCCTCGGAACTCAGAGAAAAAACTGACTTGGCTCATGCAAGTGTTTTCAGAGGTCTAGCCCTGATGACAAAAATAGGTCTTCTCACAAAAGAGGAAGATCCATCAGTGGTTGATCGACGATATCGCACGCACTACTACATTCACCAAACTCTCGGAGAATTACTGGAACACGCCATCTCTGAAGGATTAGTACAATATGCAGAGGAAAAAAACGAACCACAACTCGTAGCCCGATGGATCCAGGCATGGGAAACCGTTCCCCTCACCCTCAACCAACTCACAACACAGCTCATGCTCTCCATGAGACATTCCACCCCCACCGGAGACCAGGACACCTGTCGAAAGGTCACCAAAATCATTGGATTTCATGTCACCGAAGAAGGATACTTCGTCGGACTCGACACACAACTCAAAGAATTCATTAGAAATCTCCAATCACATCTTTCGAAAGTAAAAAGGAATTGGAAGGAACCCCTTAAACAACCAATAGCAATTGCATTAAGCATAGTCACGTTGAACCCTGAAGAAATATGCGATGCCACCTGCCGTCTTAAACTAGTGAGGGGCCCCTAGTTCCCCAATTCTTAATTTTCAGGCGGCATTACGGTAATTGTTCTAAGATTTCTGCTATACTCATCATCGTTGACCTAGAAGCACATTCTAAGCAAAATCAATTATTTCTCAGCATTGTTACATTCGTATAATTGGTCTGGCGCAAGAATCTCTGGGAATCTGGTTCGAAGCTTTAGCCGTGTGCTATAGCAAAGATGGCATTCATCAACATACGTGTTCTCATGGTCCACGTTGTGTTTTTGTACTAATTCGACTGGTCCCCCTTTCAAAATAGGAGCACATATTGGATGCGAATTCGGATCAAAATTCTCAAAGATTTCATGTAATGGGGTGTGCTTCAGGTTCCCAATGGTTATCCCCTGACAAACATGTACAAAACCATACGGATCGATGTGTACACGTCCTTGCTTCGCAAAATCCTCTGCTAAACACTCATTAAATTCATTCCACGGCTTAGTGGGCACTCCCTCAATGACCTTTGTTGCCGCTCGCCCTCTGCACATAACCCGTCCCCCTACCACGGGTTTTCCCTTGAACCCCTCCGGTGTTTGCACATCACGTGGATCCTTTATTGCGATGGTTTCCACCGGCAGACCTAATTTCTTTGCAGCCTTGAAGGCATATTTTGCGAAATTTTCTTCCTCTTCGCCATAGTGAAAAGCATCATCACTAATGGATAAATCCATGATGCCAATCTCCTTGATGGGTTGAAGCCATTCTGTTGCATCTTCTTCAGAAATTGCCCAATAGGCGTTGGTCACAATTCCTGTTTGATACCCTGCGCCTCGAGCCGCACGAAGGCCCCAAAGCATGGTTGGATAGTAGAGAAAGGGTTCACCTCCCTCAAAGTAAATCATTTTGATACTTGCAATCTGTTTTGCTTCCGAGAGAATATGACGAATATCGGCAATCGTCATGACTCCTTCAGCTTGCGGGCTACTACAGACAAAACAGTGGTCACATTCATAGGTACACTGATAGGTTTGCAGAAGGTGTAATTGGCTAATTGTCATACTTTCAGATTGGTAAAGATGTATCCTTTAGTTCTTTGCGAATTACATATCTAGAAACGAAAACTGGGACGCTCTAATATGCACATTACATAATACCTGCGGTAAAATTAATCTTGAATCTGTCGTCTAAGCCTTTATTTGGTATATTGGCTCCTGCCTACGCTTTTGTTGTTTTTCTTGGTTCAGGTACCACATGTAGAGGTACTCAAACCATTCCAAATAACGGGGATCATTGACTTCTTTTCTGAGCTGCTTGATTATTGGGGCGACTTTTTCCCAGCGATGCTTAACTTGATATGTGTCCCAAACCATCTGCTCATCGATGAGTTTTCGATACATTAGCATGCCAATGGCCTCAAAATAAACCGCAATTATCCGGATAGCCCGATGAATTGGTGTTCGAGCCGAAAGTGGTCCAAATTTTTTCTTAAAATCCGCATAGCTGGAAAACTCTGCATACTGCAGTAACGTATCTGCTTCATGAAATGCTTCTGTATTCAGATTAGCAAATAGTTTCATAAACAATTCAATTTTTCGGACCCTACCGCGATTTCGAAGATAGAAGAAATAATAGATAACGGCAATGATTACACCTATAGCAGCTAGGAAAACGGAAAGTGACGTTAAAATATCCTACAAATCATTTATCCTCCAAAGAAACCAACTCGTTTATGGAATTAATGAAGGTTCCTTTTAACCATTATAGCTTGGCTCCTAATAGTGATTATAGCTGTAATAGGGAGAGAAAGAGAATAGTCTGAAAGGGTTATGCTCCCCTCATTTGTTGGAAAAACACATGGGACTTTGACATTCAATAGAATAGCAGATTGTTCATGGGAAAAACTACAAAAAGTTCATTTTTTTAGGCTACGATATGAAAAAAACTCGAAAAGAAACTCATTCGAAGACTGACATCAAACAGTTACCTAGAATGCTCAAATTGTATTGAAGTGTGTCCCATCGGGACACCTTCAAGACCAAAATAAGTTTCTGATCGCAGACTATAATAAATGAAAGATGAATCACCCTCTTCTGTATGGAGCGAAAAAATGTCACTTTATCACTTCGCAGTTCCTGTACCGATGCGCGATGGCGTCAAATTAGTTGCAATCATTGCCCTTCAAACTGCTGATGCTTCGTTTCCCGTGGTCTTGTTACGCTCTCCCTATAATGCACAAAACATGTTTCAACTGATAAAGATCATAGTAAAACGGTTCAACCTAGCTTAGGTTCTGCAAGATACTCGAGGTCGATATGACTCGGGGCGATACCCCGAAAGACCTATCCTATTCCTATTTTTGGAAATGAGTCTTCGACATCATTTAAACTGTCCAATAACATAAAGAGAATATGATTACAAAATATTGATGGGAGAACTCCCTCGCTTTCAGTCGCGGGAAGTATCAATATGAATACAAATATTATAAAGGCAAATTAGAATAGCTCAAAGCTTGTTCGTTGAGCGAAACAATTAGGTATGTGAACCAAAGTGGAGTTATGGCTGCTGATTCTGATTATCTTCTTCATTACTGTGTTGTTAATTGCGACACGGATGGTTCATCATACAACAGCCGCATTGATTGGGGCAGTGTTGGCATCGATCGCGTTAATCACGAATGGGGTCTCGGGGCAAGAGATCTTGGCCATGGTGCGTTTAGAGCCAATTCTGGTGATTACCGGAATGACCGTAGTGGCAGAGGTGATGCGGGGGGCAGGCGTCTTTCAGTTTCTTGCGGTCTATTTCATCCGTTTGACGCGAGGTGATCCCAAAAAACTCTTCGTACTTTTTTGTTCACTGACCGCGGTTTTATCAACAGTGCTGCTGAATACCGTGGTAATTTTGATAATGGGCTATTTACTGATTTTAACGTGTCATGCTCTCGAGATTAAACCGCATGGATTTTTACTAGGGGAAATGTTGGCGGTTGGGGTCGGTGGTGCTTTCACCTTAATCGGCACAACGTCGAATGTAATCATTGCTGATTATGCAGGATTCGGCTTTGAGTATTATGTCATACGATTTAGCGGATTCGCGTTTATTGTGTTCGCAGTGTCACTAGTCGCTGTGTTTTTAGTGATACGTCGAAAATTAACCGTAGAAGATTCAAAGGCAATTGATCGCGTGATGGATTTAGATCCTTGGATGATGGTGCCAAATCGACGATTGTTTTGGGTATATGCAGGGCTCTTTGCCCTACTCATTGTTTTCTTTGTCATTTTTCCTCAGCCCTATGTTGTCGCCCTTGGGGGGATGATGGTTTTCATGGTTGTCAGCCATGCAGATCCACGAGCAAGTCTTCGCGACGTAGAGTGGGATATTATCTTCTTTATTGGGGGGCTCTTCATTGTGGCAGGGGCATTACAACTTGTGGGAATTCTCCGCGTGATTTCAGATGCCATTCTTTTAGCAAGTGGTGGCTTTTTGATACCGGCATCATTGATGTTGTTATGGGGGGCATGGATTGGCACCTCCGTTATTGGTGGTTCACCCGTAGCTACTGTCTTTGCACCTCTAGCTGTTGAAATTGCCACAGTCATGGGCTGGCCAATCGGGATACGAGATCCATTGTTTTGGGGAGTAGGATTTGGAGCGGCTCTAGGTGGTGTAGCCACACCGTTTGGCGCCGTACCCTTGCTAGTTTTATCGATGGTAAGTTTCAAAGATTCGAAGGTGTCATGGCGCAGGTTTCTCATTGTTGCAGTATTGGTAAACATCATACAAATTGGGCTGTGCTCACTCTATATCCTGCTCTTCACACTTCCCATATGAGAAAGCAGCGACTTCTTTGACACTCAAACAGGTCTGTAGATAAATCGCTGTTACGCCGGTTGCTCTAATTGACCCCATTCAATTCGTTGAAAGATACGTTCTAATACATAGTAAAGAACGGTTTTTAGAAAATTAGCAACAAGGGTAATCATAATTGAACTCTCGATACTTCCAGTAAATACCCTTGCAACCAAATAGGTTACAGACAAGGCAATTACTCACCAAATCAAAGCCTTCACCAATGAACGTGTTCGAGTCTCCTTCAACTATCTCCACCTTCAAAAGCACTAATTCGGAACCATTGTCAATGAGCTATTAGAATAACTACTAGTCTAATAAAAAAACGCTAATGATCAATGCGAAATTAATAATCTTGAATGACAAAAAACACAAGGCTTCGGAATGTTATATGTATCTTGTATAATATGTAGCCAAAATCCATTTTAGAATCGCGGATTCTCCTGGTTCACAAGGTTACTATCTAAAGAAACAAAAAACCACGACCCATAGGTTTAACCTACCAAATCAGAGATTCAAAAAAGCTACATAATAATCAACAAGCCATCAACTGATAACTTTAAAGTCATCAAAGCGGATAGTACCGCAGAAGGGCTGAATCATTGTTTCAACCAACAAATCCACTAGCTAATATCATAGACGCTATTTCTTCATTTTTGTACTTCTTGCAATTGAATTTCTTCCCCATTGTACTTCTCATACTTGTCTGGTTTATACTTTTAATTCTCTCGAGCATTATAACGCGGTTAGTTCGAAGACGCACAAAAAAACTTGGAGTTCCTCCGAATGCAATAAACGGGATAATTCTTGCAATTCGAATCATTTTCATCTGGATTGCGGTCATCGCATTTACCGCTTTTCTCCCCNNGCCGTTGGTATCGCCATCAGCTTAGCCATGCGTAATTTTGTTGCAGGATTATATGTGATGATTACCGACCCTTTCAATGTTGGAGACTACGTACGCATTGGCTCTAACGAAGGAATCGTATTAGAAATCAGCCTCAATTACACAAAACTACGGCAAATGGACGGAACAACAGCACTCATTCCCAATGATAACGTAATGAGCTCATCAGTCACTAATTTCCGCTTTGAACAAAAAATACAACTCAAAACTGATCAAGGACAAGAACCCAAAAAAGATGTTTCCATACCCAACCGAATCTGGAAAATCCTCAGCAAAGCCGTAGATACCTCCAAACTCATTCAATATACATTCGAACTTCTGTTTCCCATCACACCCGGACTTGATCACTATGAAGAAAAACTTCCCGCTGTCATGAAACGCTGGACAGGCAAATTTGGCATCAAACCCGGCTTTGTCCTGTCTTCAACATCAAACTTGGCTTTTACCTATTCTTTCACCATATTCGTGGAAGACCCTAAACTGCTCTTAGATTCTCGACTTGATTTCCTTGAAGATATAACCCGGGCTGTATTCTAAACACCAATCAACCAACAAATGTAAAGCATCTACCAATTATGGTCGAAGGAAGAGAACAAAACAAAGACTAGAGTTCACTATTCTCTGATCTTTATTCCAAGAAATAACGTGCAAGTCTTTGAAATCCTGCAGAAATGAGTGAAAAGCGAGAAAAAACCGCATGCTATACTGTTTGTGACTGTGAAATTCTAAGATTTACGGCGTCGTTATGACAGTTTCTTCTGGCGACATAACCCATCAGAGATGCACATTATATGGTGAAGAATGGTTTTCTCCTAGCGAAAATGGCGTCAATAATCTTTCATAGAATTCCTAATGAGATTCACTTAGGAAGAACTCAGTTGAACAATTTTGCTAATTCCTCACCAAGTTGTTTAAACCTAGCCTCCGCTCCATCCAGAAGTGGACCTTCTCTTCCTTCGACCAAGGCGGATTGACGCGGATAAATTATTTTAATCTTCATCCGTTTCATGAGACCTTCGATTCGTTTTGCGGCACTATTTTCCAACACCAACCAACTCCGTTTGTTAAGACGCGACGGATTTCTCGTGTCAAAACTGAATCCTTTCAGGCCCCGAAGATCGATTGTTTTGAGTTGTTCTAAAAACGTCTTCATCGGTTTCGAGATATTGATCATGTGTGTGGGGCCACCGACGGCAACAAAATCATAGCTGGTAATGGTGCCTATGTCAACTTCGTCGATACTCAAACAATCTGTTTTAATTCCAGCGTCTTTGAGACCTTTCGCCAAACTCATAGCTACAGATTTTGTATTCCCAAACATGGAGTGATAAACTATCAGTGCTCGTGTCATTTTACTTCATCTTTGTTTTGCTCATTTACTCGTGTTGAATCTAATCCATATAATGTTTCAATCCTTTGTCAATGATATTGAGCAAGACATCCAGATATTCTCTGGATCTTTCTTCAGGCCAACCATTCCGCTTCCCTCGCAAGGCCAACTCTCTAATCGCTAACCCTAGTGTACTGAGAACCATCAACACCGAAAAGGAATCAACGCTCGTTTGTACCTTTGACGTTTTCATCGTTTCGGAAATTGCCTTCTCCAAAAGTGCTTGAATTTTCAGCTGGTTATGTCGGAACTCTTGTTCGCTTTGCGTCAACGGCTGGTTGTTCTCCTTTTGGATTATGTTACCAATGGTCAATCCGACCCGACCCGAGTCAACCAACCCCGCATAATCCGGAAACTTATACACAAACGAAACATATGCATCCCCTAAAACTCGGAGCTCAGGTTTTACTCCTGGTTGCGTCAGAGCTTCCTCAAAGAGTTGAACCATTTTCTCATAAGCTCTTGAAATCACTGCTGCAAAGAGGTCATCCTTCGATTCAAAATAATTGTAGATCGTTGCCTTGGTATATCCTGCCGTCACGGCAATTTGATCCACATATGTTGCATCATATCCTTGATCAAGAAAGAATTTTTCAGCTGTTGTGATGATGGCCTCTCGACGATATTTCTGCTCTCGTTCCAATCTACGCTTTTTTGAAGACGCGGTTCTTCCTTTTTTGCTCATTGTATCACACTTTCCAAAGGGATTGTCATTAGCTAATTATATTATACTTGAGTATAATATAATATACTTAAGTATAATAATTTTAACACAAGTATAAAAAGCTTTGTCTCAAATCAAAAATGCCATTTTCAGGACTTATGTCTTCGAACCCCTTTCAAATAATGAATAAAATGTAGAAGAATATCATATTCAGTTATTGTTACTTCAGGTGTAACTTGGAGGTAAATGCATAACAAATTCACAAATCTGGTCGCCTTGAATAAACGATTTCAGAACTTCAATTCTCACAGGTTCGTTTAACACTGCTTCCCAGAAGTTTTTAAAATACCCTGCACTACATCCACAAAAGGCGGGATCTATTGGCTGGTCTTCCTCTAATAACGCCTGACGAATCCATGGATTATGACAATAGTAATACCGTCTCTTCCGTGAATCTGATTCATGAATAAATTCCTTCGAGGAATATGGAATTTTTGTAATGATTACCTGATCTCCTTTTCGGATTCCTGACTCAATCGTTTGATCACGTTTAACATATGAAATTACTTCATCGTTAATTTCTTGGGTAAAAAACAGCGTGTCATCCTTTCGATGGTTCTCTAAAGTCGTAACTAGATTTTGATGCTGTCTTCTTAGAAACTCATCGAGATCATTTAATTCCCGAAATAGCTCGATCGCCTTTTCATAGGCTTTGGGATATTTATCTCGGAGTCCAATCTCAAAGAAAGTTTTACACTTCTCGTAATCAACTTTGGCAAGAAACCTTTCAACTAATTTCTTTGTAATATTCACCTTTTCTTTGGGACGAATTCCCAACGGCGGTACTCCTATCCCCGCAAACACCTCATTTCGCAANNTAGCCGGGTTGAAAAATTCGATATCATTTCGCTCCCATCAAGAATCTCCAAAGACCCAATGATAACATCTTTATTTTTCTGGAACTGACCAAACCGAAGGAGAGACACATAATTGCTGAATGAGTTCTTTTTATTCTCAATCAAATAATCTGAAAAATTATACAAATCCTCATAGGAGGCTTTTTCAGCTAACTTCTTCTGATGACTAAGAAACCGAACAAAGTCACCAATAATATTAACTCCAGCTTCAATTTGTTCATCATCAAGGTTTCGACCTTGTAAAAATGCTCTAAAATCTCCGAGGTTCATTTCATCACCATATCTCTTCTAATATAGACCTTAATATGGCAATTGGATTCGGTAAACAGACTGAGAGAGAAAGACAAACCCCTGTGTTGACAAAATTGTCTTCGAATCAAATCCTAAAAAGCGTATAACGGAAAACAAAAAGATTGACTCGAACAATTAAATGAGCCTAGTTAATCCAATGAGCCATTTTTCTCTGCTGCATTTTGACCTATTAGACTACGATCATCATCACTATTGGCTTCACCAGCACGATGGATGGCAAATTTAAGCGCAAGAGGTCCAAAGATTTGGAAAATAAGCGTTGAAATCCCAATAACACCAACAATGAGAAAAGCGTAATTTGGAAACCCTAGCTGATTTAGTCGATCCGCGATTACCACGCTCAATCCCACTGCAACACCAGCTTGACTAAAAAGACATAACCCAAGATAACGTTTAACCGTTGGAGGGTTATCGCCAATATTTGCGGCTAAACGGGTTCCAAAATATTTCGCCACACCTCGTCCAATTAGATAAAGGATAGTCGTGGTAACAATAAATATACCTCCGATCGATATCAAGGCAGGGTCAACCATCCCGGCGCCGAAGAGCACGAAGAAAAAGAGTATGACGGGGCTAAAGATTTTTTCAGCTTCATGACTCAAATCATGTGCTTCGTCAGGTGAAAGATTACCTAAGACGATTCCTAAGACCATGCAAGTGAGTAAAGAACTGAAGTGAAAAAACTCTGCAATACCGATGAGAAGGAGAATTACACTCACTAACAAGAGGATATAGCGTCCATGATCTTTTACACCCTTCAACACCTTCGCAAGAAGTAACCCCGCACCCGTTCCAAGAAGCAACGACGCTCCGATTTCAATCGCTGGTGTGGCAACAAGAAGGGGTAGCGATAAAAATGCAGGGCTGAGCAGAACCAATACTACACTCATTGTAACACTGGTAAGAACAATCGCGATGACATCATCGAGGATAAGCGTATACATGACCGCATCCGTGACGGGTCCGCGGCTTTTGTATTCCCAGATTACATCGGCCGTTGCTGCAGGAGCCGTGGCACTGGCTAACGCACCCAAAATAAGCGCAGGAATTGGATCCTTCAGAAAGATTAGCGTTAACATAAACACAAGAAGCGCCGGACCAAAGCTTTGGGCAATAATGATGGGTAACAGATTACGCGATTGGCGTCGAGCTACACTTAATTTAAGCTCATTTCCAATGTTATACCCAATGAATCCCAGTGCTACTACCGTAACTACTGGTGCAAGGGCAAGAAGCCTATCATCTATCAGACCCAGAAAAAGAGGCCCAAGGAGAATCCCGGTCAGGATAAAACCTAGAACCTGAGGTATTCCAAGTCGACGTTGGATTTCAGCACTTATCACCGTTAGTAATACAACTAGGCTGACGACCAATAGAAGTGGAATATCAATCACAAGTTGTAGCATTGGAATTCACTGGTTTTTATGTAACTAGAGAAAAAAAATTTAATATTTTATATAAACTTATTCCAATGATAGCTGGGGGGAATGGAATTGTTTTTGTTCAGAAACTGCCTCTTCGTCTTCGAAACCATTCAGTATTCGGATAGTTCCTGAACTCCACTCTACCTACTCTGTTTTTGCGAGAGAATGATTGTTCCTTTGTACTTTTTGTTGAATCAGCCGACGGTGTAACAGTGTACTATGAGCTCTTCGCAATATGCAAACAGTTTGGACAGCATTTGAAGCCATTACTCTTAATCGGCAATTGAGCTTCGAATAAGAAGGTTATTATCCACGGCAATTCCTTGAAGAATATCTATTGTCGTTTGGCAAAATTATGGAACCACTATTTCGCTCCGAACGATTGTGATAAAATGTCTACTAGTCAAGCATCGTCAGATTTACTAATTCGCAATATGCAATCTAGAGATCTTGATCCCCTACTAGAACTTTCTCTTTCTTTGGGTTGGACACCAAATCGCCAGGATGTCGAGAATCTATTGATATACGAGCCTTTAGGTTGTTTTGTAGCTGAACTTACTGGAGAGCTCGTCGGTTCGGTTACAACTACCAAGTACACACACTTTGGGTGGGTAGGCATGTTAATCGTTAAGGAGGAGTTTCGTCGTCAGCGTATTGGTACAAATCTGATGGAAACAGCTATCCGCTATCTCTTTGACAATGGGGTAGTCACTGTACGCCTCGAAGCCGATCCCCCTGGACTCCCATTGTACAAACACTTGAATTTTCGAAAAGAATGTGATTCACTACGGTGGTATCGAGAAGGTCCCCGACTATCAGAAACAACAGGAGTCCGGCGAGCAACAATGACCGATCTTGACATCATTTACGCTCTCGATCGAAGGGCTTTCGGCGATGACCGTCACCGAATTCTTTCAAGGCTTTTTGAATGCTCCCGCTTTACGATAGTATTAGATAGTGAACCAGAGCGTGGAATGTTAATGGCTCGCGACTCTTCACATGGAACCATCTTTGGACCATTCATTGCCGATTCTATCGTTGTTGCAGACAAGTTATTACAGGCTGGACTCAGTCTACAAAATAGCCAAACCGTATTAGTTGGTATGCCGAGTACACATCACAGATCTATCACCTTAATGAAAAAATATGGTTTTGAATGTAAAACTATGCTCACTCGGATGTTTTATGGCAGAGAACCAACAAAAGGGGATTCTCGGCTTGAATATGGAATTGGGGCATCAGCCACTGGATAATTTTTTTTCTGATGCAGTGGCTCGAGGGAGATGAACTATAGACTCATTTAAGAGAGATTCTCCTCGCAATTCAACTCTAAGATACAGTAAGCCTGCAAAACAATGTCATGATTCACTTTTGACAGAGAGGAATCGCGCATTAATTGCAACGATGATTGTACTAATGGACATCAATGCAGCCCCTATAGCTGGGCTAAGCAGAATTCCTAGCGGAAGAAGCAGTCCTGCGGCTAATGGAATTGCTACGGCATTATAGCCTGTCGCCCACAACAAATTTTGAACCATTTTTCTATATGTTGCTTTAGAAAGATCAAGAATTGCGACTGCATCTTGAGGGTCATTACGAACCAGCACAATATCTGCAGCTTCGATGGCCACATCGGTTCCGGCACCAATCGCGATTCCAACATCTGCTTGCGCAAGAGCAGGTGCATCGTTAATCCCGTCTCCCACCATTGCCACAGTTAGTCCTCGGGCTTGAACTTCACGTATTTTTGCTGCTTTTTCATGGGGTAACACTTCTGCAAAATAGTCATCTAAGCCCAACTCATTGGCTACCCATTGCGCCACATGGTGATTGTCTCCCGTGAGCATCATACTCTGAATACCCATCCGTTTTAGTCTGGCAATTGCGGTCATAGATTCTTTTCTAATAACATCTGCAAGAGCCAAAGCGCCTTGGAGCTTTTCATTGACAATCACATAAACGACGGTTTTTCCCTGTTGAGCTAGCTTCTCTACAGTCTGATTTTGAGGGAGTAATCCTTTTTCTTTCAAGTATCCTGGACTCACGACTTTGATCTGATTGGAATCAACTAGTCCTTCGGCTCCTTTACCTGGAATGGCTTGAAATTTGCTTGCTGGCCTAAGCGATATTTTTCGTTCTTTAGCCCCACGAACAATTCCGTGAGCTATAGGGTGTTCAGATAATGTTTCCAATGATGCGGCGAATTGGAGCACCGCTTCATCATCCAATTCAGCCAAGGGTACAACATCGGTTACTGAGAATTGTCCTTCTGTGAGTGTACCGGTTTTATCGAAGACAATTGCGTCTAAGTTGCGTGCGTGTTCAAATGCCGTGCGATCGCGAACTAGCAATCCATTCTTGGCTGAGAGCGAAGTCGAAACTGAAATAACAAGAGGTACTGCTAACCCAAGGGCATGGGGACACGCGATAACCATTACTGTGACGCTTCGTTCAACCCCAAAAGAAACTTGACCCAATGAAATCCAC
>JABAOH010094334.1_pt1 | contig 31896 bp, 48 predicted proteins | sample 7062181 | NCBI WGS metagenome assembly JABAOH01 (sample SAMN14538630, study PRJNA623070) | marine sediment metagenome | biome: marine biome [ENVO:00000428]; feature: marine pelagic biome [ENVO:01000023]; material: deep marine sediment [ENVO:00002113]; isolation source: pool of 5 deep marine... | reverse complement strand
ATCGAAAAAGTCAGCAAGTGACAGAAACTAGCGAATGGATCAGCCCGCACATGACGGGCCGGTTCCGGGAGCCGCGGCGGTGGAACCCGGAGCGGGCGGCCCATGCGCTGAATTATATCGAGAGCTGCCCGCACATCGCCGGCAAATGGGCGCGGAATAATGGTACNNGCCGTGGCAGCGCCAGGTGACGGAAGATGTGTTCGGCATGTACAATCGGGACGGAACGCGCCAATACCGGACCGTTTACGTGGAAGTCCCGAAAAAGAACGGGAAAACGACGTGGGCGGCGGCGATTGCGGCCTATTTGCTGAAGGAAGATGGCGAACCGGGTTGTGAGGTCTATTGTGCGGCGTATGACAAGGAACAGGCCGGCATTACGTTCCGGACGGCCTCGGCCATGCTCAAACGAATGGCTAAGAACGGGTATCGCGAGCGCTACAAGGGCCTGCGGTTTCAGGACTACCGCAAGACGATTCTGGACGAAGCGAATAATGGGCTGCTGAGGGCCTTGGAGCGCGAGGCGAAAGGCCAGCACGGCTGGAACATTCACGGACTCATCTTCGACGAATTCCACACGCAGCGGAGCCCCGAGCTCTGGGACACGTTGCGGGAAGGCACGGCCTCGAGGGAACAGCCGTTGACGTTCATCATCACGACGGCCGGTTTCGATCGTCAATCGCCATGCTGGCGTTTACACGAGTATGCGCGGAAAGTAATGGCCGATCCGTCGATCGATCCGAGCTTCTATCCGGTCATCTATTCGGCCGCGGATGACGACGAATGGGAGGCGTTCGATTGGATGGACGAGGCGCGGATGCGGCGTGCGAACCCGTCGCTGGGCGTCACGGTCCAACTCGAGGAGATGCGCCGGGCCGCGAAGCGGGCGCAGCAGATCCCGACCGAACAAAACACGTTCAAGCGGCTGCGGCTGAACATCTGGACGCAAGCGCAGACGCGATATCTGCCCGGCGAGTTATGGGATCAGTGTGTCGGTGATGTGAATGAGGATGACCTAATCGGTGCCCGTTGCTTCGCCGGGCTTGACCTGGCATCGACGCAGGATGTGGCCGCGTTCGTGATGCTGTTCCCGACGACTGGCGGGCTGAAGATCCTGCCGCGGTTCTGGATACCGCGTGACACGATCACGAAGCGATCGCGTGATGACGGTGTACCTTATGAATGGTGGGCCGCGCAAGGATTCGTCACAGCGACGGCCGGCAACGCGGCGGATTACGACGCGATCGAGCAAGAGATCAAGCGACTATCGGAACGGCATCAGATCGAGATGGTCGGATACGACGCATGGAACGCCGAACAGATGGCGCAGCGGCTCACGAAGCACGGCATGCAGATGGTCAAGCTACCGCAGACCTGCGCCTACATGAACCAGGCGACCAAGACGCTGCTAAAGCTCGTGCTCTCACGCGATATTCAGCACGGCGCGAACCCGCCGCTCCGCTGGATGATGGACAATTTGATGGTCATTCAGGACGCGAACGGCAACATGAAGCCGGACAAGGCGAAGTCGACCGAGAAGATCGACGGTATGGTGGCGCTGATCATGGCGATCGATATGTGGTTGCGGTTTGGGTCGGTGGAGAAAGCCGAATGGGCGTTGATCTGAGGAAGATTCTGTCGAAGTTCAGTATCGGGCCGTTCCAGGCAAGGCTACCCGAGCTGAAGGTTGACGATTTCTGGACGACCGACGACCTGTTGTTCGGTCGCTACCTGCCGCGCACGAGCTATTCCTACCGGACGGACGTGCGCGAGGGCCTCGACAGTAACGTCGTGATGTCGCCCGTCTCGTGGATCATGCGGACGTTCACCGAGGCCGAGGCCGTGGTGCAAGCGCGGCGTGCCGGCCGCTGGCAGGCCGTGGAAGAACATCGCGCCGCCATGCTGCTCGAGACACCGAATGCGTTTTATGACGGCGACACGCTCTGGAAGGCGACGACGATCAGTTACACGCTGGACGGCAATGCCTACTGGCTGAAGATCCGCAATGCGTTCGGCGAAGTCTTGGAGTTGTGGTACGTGCCACATTGGCTCATCCGGCCCTGGGCACCGGAGGATGGCGAGAGCTACATCACGCATTATAAATACAATCCGGGCGGTCGCGAGATCGAGATACCGACCCGCGATGTCGTGCATTTCCGGTTTGGGCTCGATCCACGCGACACACGCAAGGGGTTTTCGCCGCTGCGCCCGTTATTGCGCGAAGTCTTTACCGATGAGGAAGCGTCGAATTTTTCAGCCGCTATCTTGCGGAATATGGGTGTGCCGGGCCTGATTATCAGTCCGAAGGATGCGGGTGCCACGGTCACACCGGAAAAGGCGCGAGAAACGAAAGAGCGGCTGATACAGCACTTTACACGCGACCGGCGTGGCGAGCCGTTCGTTGCGACTGCCGCTACCGAGGTCAGTCAATTCGGGTTCGACCCGAACCAGTTGATGTTGGGCAATCTCAGGGATATCAGTGAGGAGCGGGTCTGCGCGATGCTGGGCATCCCGGCCGCCGTGGTCGGGTTCGGTGCCGGCTTACAGCAGACTAAGGTGGGCGCGACGATGCGCGAGCTCGTGCGACTCGCCCGCGTGAATTGCATCAACCCGATGGCGCGATCGCATGGCAAGACGTTGACCAAGCAACTATTGCCGGATTTCCAGGCGCAACCGCGGCGCTTTCGGGTGCGGTTCGACATGTCGGAAGTCTCGGTATTTCAGGAGGATGAAAAGGATCGCGAAGATCGGATCATCCGCCAGGTCGAGGGCGGCGTCTTGCGTGTCGATAAGGCGCAGGAAGCGTTGGGCCTCGAGATCGACACGACGCAAGATGTATATTTGCGCGATTCCAGACTGATCGCTGTACGGGCGAACGAACGCAGCGAGCCGACACCGGAGCCGGCCGGCAACGGTGGCGCACCGACGGATGATGAGCTGGCCGAGTTCATTGCATTACGCAGTCGGTTCCGAGCTGCGGGGAGTGTATAGCCAATGCCATTACCGACACCGAATGCAGGCGAATCGCAGGACGATTTCATCTCGCGCTGTATGGGCAACCCGACAGCGATGGACGACTTCCCCGACCGAGATCAACGGCTCGCCGTGTGTTTCAGTCAGTGGCGGGCCGAACACGGTGGCGAACCACCGAAGGCGGTAAAAATGGAGCGTAAAGCTTTACAAGTCGAGATCAAGGATAATGAGAAAGGCATTGTCCATGCCGTGATCGCTCGCATGGAAGTCAAGGATCACGATGGCGATTGGACGTTGCCCGACGCGTTCGGTCGGCAGGATGTACGTGTATCGGCCTACAATCACGGTTCGTGGGCGGGCGAGTTGCCTGTGGGCAAAGGCTCGATTACCGAGAAAGATGGCGAAGCGATTGCCGATCTCAGCTTTTTCATGGGCACGACCGACGGGCGTGAACACTTCGAGGTAGTCAAGGCGATGGGCGAGTTGCAGGAATGGTCGTATGGTTTCGACGTCGTCGAGACGGGCGAGTTGACGGATGAACTCGAACAAAAAGGCGTGCGCCGCGTCATCAAAAAGGTAAAGGTTCACGAGGTTAGCCCTGTCTTACTGGGTGCCGGCATCGGCACACGGACAGTCGCTGTCAAGTGTGCCGACTGCGAAGCGCGTGAAAAAGCCGAGGCCGAAGCGACGGAACAAGAGGCTGCCGAGGCGGCGGAACGGGCACACGAAGTTGAACAAGCCGCAATCCGTAAGCAAAAGGCGCAAGAGGAGCGCGAAAGATTAATCCGCAACATCCAGAAGTTCGGCCGCCGGCCGAAGTGGGATTGATATTACGTTGCCACAGTTGCAGCCATGCACTAAAGGTGGCGACAACCCGGCCCGTCAGGTTGTGGGGCCTGTTCCGTGTGCCGGGCGACGGATTGTGGATCGTACCGGATCACGACCGCTATATTTCGCGCCGCTGCCGCTGGTGCGGTTTTATCAATGTTTTCGAGTTACTTGACGCTAGCACAAGCAGACCATAGTTTGTAGTACCAAGAAGCGGCGAGGCCCTTTGATAGCCAGCCAATACGCACAACCGGTGCGTCGGCTGGCTTTTTTCCTGCCGACGCGCTCCGAGAAGTAAAGGAGCTCGTCACCATGTCCAATCCTAATTCACTCGTCGACGCTCAGGAGGAGTATTTTGCCAAGCAGGATGATCTATTGGCGATTGTCGATCTCCTGGGCGACGATCTCGACTTCTCAAACAAGAAGGTTCTGGAAAGGTTGGGCGCTGTCGATGCCGATGACGCACTTACGAAATTCCAGAAGCGGAACGACGAAGTCGAGGTTCTAGGCCAGCGCGTCAAGCGACTAAATGCCGAGGTCGCACGCGATCAGGTACGCGATCGCGAACAGGAGCGACAGAAGCCCGGCGCGATTGTCAAACATCCGCTCGAACCCGTCGCCGGTCGCCGCAAGACGTTCGGCCAGCTTTTCGCTGAGTCCAAGGAATTCAAGATATCGCGCCAGACACGAGTCGACACACCGTTAGAGCTCGATATTGGTATCAAGGCGCTGTTCCTGACGACTAGCGGTTTCGATCCCGAGGATATCCGGTCCGGTCTGCTGGTGCCGGATGTGACGCGACCGATTCTCGTGCTCGATCTGTTCCCGGTGTTCCAGATCGGTCAGAGCACGTTCGTCTATATGGAAGAAACGACGCGGACCCACGCGGCGGCTGAGACGGCCGAGGGCGCGGCGTTCCCCGAGTCGACTTTCGTGTGGACCCAGCAGACTTCCGAAGTTCGCAAGATTGCCGACTCGATCCCGGTCACTGACGAACAGCTCGAAGATGAACAGCAGGTGCGTAGCCTGCTGGATCAGCGGTTGCGCTTCGGGCTGCGCCAGCGGCTCGATGGTCAGGTGTTGACCGGCAACGGCACGGCACCGAACCTGCGCGGCATCAACAATGTCGTCGGCATCCAGACGCGGGCACGCAGCACGGATGCGCGGATCACGGCCTTCGCCCGGGCACTCACCGACATTCGGGTGACGGGTCGCGCCATGCCGGACGGTTCCATCATGCACCCGAACGACTGGACCGAGATTCTGCTGACGCAGAACTCGAACGGCGATTACATCTTCGGCAACCCGTTCCAAGGTCCAGGGCCGCAAGCATTGTTCGGGATTCCGGTCGCGCAGTCGGACGCGCAGACCGAGAACACCGTTATTGTCGGCGACTTCGCGAACTTCTCGCGACTCGACGATCGGCGCGGCGTGACGGTGCAAACGGGTTACGTTGGCACGCAGTTCACCGAGGGCGAAGTCACGATCCGGGCGGATCTGCGCGTGGCGTTCACGATCACCCGGCCGGCGGCATTCATTCAGGTCACAGGTATGTAATACATGGCGACCGACATTCAGTCAGACCCGCAATACGTCATCATCGACGCGGCCACATCGGGCGATAATACAATCGTTGCTGCGGTCGCGGGCCGGCGGTTGCGCGTCCTGGGTTTGGTGATCGTCGCCAGTGGTGCCGTTACTGCCCGCTTTGAGGATGGGGCGGGCGGCACGGCACTTACTGGCCAGATGCAACTCGGCGCTAATGGCGTCATCGAATACGGTTACAATCCGGCCGGCTGGTTCGAGACGAGCGCCGGTACGTTGTTGAATCTCGAGCTGTCGGCCGCGACATCTGTTGATGGCGCGTTGGTTTATGTGGAGGTGGCCTGATGTCATTCATTGCGACAGCGGATGGGTTCCGCGGCCCCGTCGGCGCAACCGTCATTCCCGGCGGCTCTGCCGGCGACCATACAGTGCCTGGTTCGATCAATACCGATGATGAACTCGTTGCCGTGAAGCATGTAAGTGATGATCTAGTGACCAATGCCGAATTGCTTGCCGAGTTCTCGATCACCAGTGCGAACACAATCAACAACACAGCCGGTACAGATACGACCGGCAATTTCTTGGTTGTCGTATGGCGTGAAATTCAGTGATGGCGCTGAAGATCATACGCGAGAAGCCGAAAGGTGAACTGATGAAAGCCGATCGACGGTTATATCTAACCGCGGACAGAAGCGAAGTCGTCGAGGAAGGCGACCCGAAGGCCGCGTTTCTGTTTGCGACACCCGGCAGCGAGATCAGCGACGCCGATGCCAAACGGTACGGCCTCAAGATGCAAAAGAAGCCCGAAGATAAAGCGGTCAAGAAAACGGCAACCAAAAAGGCGAAGTAAACAATGGCCGATCTGGTTACGCTCGCCGAAGTCAAAGAATTCATCGGCATCACGGAGGAAACGCGCCACGATGCGGTTCTGAAAGACTTGATTGATATGGTCGAAGAATTGCTAGAAGCTGAAACCGGGCAGACATTCACGACCACGACGGCGATCACTGACGAGCCACACGACGGTTCCGGCAACGATGTTCTGTATCTGGATCGCCGACCGACTGCGTTGACTGCAGATGTGAAAATCGGGCAGGACCCGAACGACCCCGACACAACGATCGCGCAAGCCGATGTCACCGTCGACCAACCGAATAACCGTATTATCTACGAAGGCGGCTTATCGTTTCCGTCAGGCCGGCGTAACATCTTCGTAAGCTATACGGCGACTGAGAATGTGCCGGCGTTGGCCGCCGCGGCCGTCAAAGAAGCGACTGCGTTTCTATACCGGCGGCGCGGTCGTGAGCACATCTCCGGCGCGTCAATCAACGAATTCGGTTCGCTCGATATGTTCGCCGCGTTGCTCGATCGATTGCCGATCTGGCAAAAGGCGCTCCGCCATTACCGACCGGTGTTCGCCTGATGGGCATTCAGGTCACGACAAAGATCAAGGGAATGCAGGCGTTGACCACCGATATCGGCCAGGGCATCAAGCGGGTAAAAGATGCCCGGCCCGCATTTCACAAGATGGCGGCCAATCTCAGGCAGGCGATCGGGACCGAACAGTTCCGTAGTGAAGGCCGAGCACGGGGTACGCCCTGGGCACCGCTTGCGCCTAGCACACTCAGCAAGCGGCGTAACCGCAAGGGCTATTACGGCAGGTTTTCACCGAGGGGCCGACCCGGCATCCTGCATTGGACGGGCGGTCTGCGTCGCAGTTTCGAGGTCAGAACCAGCGGCCAGCATCTCGAACGAATCGATCGGCAAAGCATGGAATGGGGCTCGAGGCTGCCGCCACGGCCGCGACGCGAGCCTGAACGGCCGATCGTCGCATTCAAACCGGGCGAAGAAGATGAATTTCTGTCCCGGCCGTTACTTGAGCATGTAATGAAACCATTGCGCTGATGGGTTTGTACGATGTGCGAACGGAATTACAAAACGCGATCAACGCGAACTTCACAACGCACTTGGCCGCAATCGCGTCAGAGCAATCGGTCACACTTGACACAACGTTTACACTCTATCCGCTCGAGCGATTGGATACGTTCCACGCTAAAACGCTGCCGGGCGTGGGCGTCTGGATTCGGTCAGCCGCGGTCGGTGCAAAACGTCAAACTCGACGTGATTGGAATGTCGTGGTCGGCATCGATTACGGATTCGGCGGGTCGAACCGTGAAACAGTCGGTCGCCAAGTCGAGCTCGCGCTTGATGCCATGATGCGTGTGATTGATGGGTTGGCACAGACCGGCACGATTCAGGGCGCAGGCGAGGAAGAATTCGCGACCGTGGCCGTGCATGATGTCGATGAGCTCTTACAGGAAGGCGGCGGCGTCAGTATCGGCTCACCCATTATTGCAGGATTCCGAATCGAAGTTCCCGTCAATCAGCAGGACACAGGATTATAAGAGATGCCGACACCGATCAGACTTGACGGCTTGCTGGCGGAAATCGAGAGCACTTACGGCACTGACCCGACACCTTCGGCCTCGACAGATGGCGTGCGGGTATCCGAACGGCTGTGGTCAACCATCACAATCGAGCATGCGTTTCTGAATCGTCGGGAAGAATTGGCGGGATTCGGATTGTTGCCCGGTTCGCCGGCCGCCCGGAACGGTCGCATGGCCACGCTTGAAATCGCCTGGGATTGCCGCGGTTCCGGTGTTGCTTACGGCGATCCGACGCCCGTACCGGAAGCGTCGGCATTGTTCCGCGCATGCGGCATGTCAGAGACGATCGATACGACACCCGGTTCCGAGACGGTCACATATACACATATCACAACGGGACACGAGAGCTGTACCATCTACGCCTATGCAGGTAACAAGCTATATAATGTCAACGGCTGTCGCGGCACGATGCGCTGGCCACTCACGGCTGGCGAGTTCGGGATCATGCGGTTTACAATGCAGGGCATCGTCACAAGCGATCCGACGGAAGTCGCACTGCCAGCTGTGACGTATGACACGCCCATCTCGCCTACTGCGGTCGGCGCGTCACTCGCCATCGCGAGTTGGTCGCCTGATGTTCTGACCGCCGAATTCGATCAGGTCGCTAATGTCGTGCGGATCGATTCCGCAAACGCAAGCGACGGGATCGTGAGCTTCGATATTGCGGCCATGAATCCGACGATTGCCGTATCGGCCAAACTGCCGGCGTTGACGGACTACAATCCTTACGAGAACATGCAGAATTCGACAGCTAACAATATCGTCTGGACGCTCGGCTCCACTCAATACAACCGCGTCGACATGTCCGTAACTTCGGCCGCCTACCTCGAGGCGATCGCCCATTCTGATCAAGACGGATTTGCCGGCGTCGATCTTACCTACCAACTCACCGACTTTGATATCGTGTTCGACTGACGCACCGTCAGCACCCCCCGGCCCGGCCCACCAGCGACCGGGCCACGACAGAACAAGCAAACAAGATAAGGGGGCATTCCCATGCCAGACGATCGCGCTTTTCTTGAAAGCTACGGTCATGTGGAACTCAAGCTACCGACTGGTGAGATGTTGAAATGCCGGGCGCTTGATCTGGAACAGTCAACGGAATTCATCCGTCTGTTGATGCAAGCCCAGGCCGGTGACGGCGAGGCAATGTTGAAATTGATGGACACATTCCCTGTGGCCATCGGTGCGAAAGAAGCATTCAAACCGTTATCTCCAGCCGAGTTTTTTGAGGTGTTACGTGATTTTTTCACCTTGCGTCCCATACGGAACGGGACGAAACCGACCGAATAGGACTCGATGACATACTGGCTGAATACGCTTTTGCCTACGGCGGCCCGCCGCCACGGACTATGCCCTGGCCGACTTTCATGGCATTGGTGAAACGGGCAAGCCAGTTCGAGGCGCGTTCCATGTTGCGCCAGATGGACGCTACACTTTGGGCGATCGCACAGGCATTCGCTGATAAAGGTGGCGCTGGTATGGCGGCGCGTGATCGACTTGAGCGTTTGGCCTTTCCGTGGGAGCGCGATCAAAACCCTTTCGTGATTCGCGGATCTGACGATGCCGGAACGTAAAGTATCGATTCTCATCCAGGCTAAAGACGCGGCCACCCGTGCCTTACGTGGGGTCCGCAGTTCTTTTGAAAGCATTAAGCGTGCAGCTCGTGGGGTTGTTATTGGACTCGGTGCCATCGCGGCGGCGGCGGCTGGTGCTGTCGCGGCACTCGCCAAGATGGCATTGCGTGGCGGCCAGGTCGCAAATGTCGAACGCGCTTTTGCACGGGTTACAGGCAATGCGACCCAAGCGGTAGAACAACTGAGGCGAGCGACGAACGGCCTGATATCGAATTATGATCTGATGGTCGGATTCAACCGGGCGCTCACGCTAGGTTCAGCAGAAAACATCGAACAATTCGGGGAACTTGCTAGAACCGCGTTGACGCTGGGCCGGGCACTCGGCGTGGATGCCGCGTTTGCCCTTGAGAGCCTGAGCCTCGGTATCGGTCGTCAATCGCGGCTGATTCTGGATAACCTCGGGCTCATCGTCTCGGTCGAACAGGCGAATAAGAAGTATGCGGAATCGCTCGGCGTTACAGTCAAGGAGTTGACTGACGCACAACGGCGGGAAGCGTTCCGAACGGCAGCCTTAGAAGCTGCCCGCGCCAAGACGGCGGAACTCGGCGGCATACAAGAAACCGCTGCCGATGCCGTTGGCCGGGCCACTACGGCGCTAGCGAACTTCCGTGATGCGATTACCAAACTCGTGGCCACAAGTCCGCTCGTCACGGCATTCTTTGAACGATTAGCCGAGCTGGCCGATAACATCGCTTTGATAGCGGCTTCGGGTAATGTCGAGGCCATACGGCAAGCATTTGAATTGCTCGGTCGAATCGCTGGCCGTGCATTTGTCGCTGGGATTGTGAAAGGTGCGCTGGCCGTTCAAAAGGCGTTACGTGATGCGATATTGCCTGGCAAGTTGGCCGAGAGGATCGGTGACATCTTCGGCAAGTTGGCTGGCGGCGCGATCATGGAAGCGATCGGGGATATCGCTGTTCAGAGCATCGATCCACTGATTGAAGAACTGAACACATTACTAGAAGGATTGCGGGCTGCCCAGCGTCCCGGTGGTGGCGTTGCAATCGGTGCGGTCACGGGCGCGGGTTTGGCAATACCGCAACCCACAAGACCGGGTGCTGGTCCGCAACTCGTTTCTGGCTTCCTCGGTCTAACGCCTGGCGGAAAAGCTGTACCCGTTGCAATGGATGAATTGACTGATAGCCTTGGCGGCCTACATGACATTGTAGACGAAAATGCGACTCAGTTATCAGGCTTTGCTTTGGGTCTAAAGAACATTGCCAATACAATGGCGAACCAGTTTGCAGGTGCTGTAACAGGTGCGATTTTCGGTTTGCAATCGCTCAGTGATGCGTTACGATCGCTGGCACAGTTCATCATTCGTGAAGTCGTCGGCTCGGCTGTGCGTAGTGTTATCGGGGCATTGTTGCCGTTTCCATCAATAGGAAGTGCATCTATCGCGCCCGCTGGTGGGGTGCGCTTGCAGATAGATGCGGACGCGGCACAGGCGGCGGCGCTGGACGCGGGCATCTTCGCGTCCGGCCCGCAGGCCCAGCAGTTCCTGATCGCGGCATTGCGACAAGCAAGGTTCTCGGGATTCAATGGCTAGTATCTTTGTGTGGACAGAATCCAGCGGTGAAGAACGCGCACTCGTGACCGAACTCGATGCGGAATTCTTGCGACCGGCGCACAATCGGACACGCTATCAAACGGAGTCGCTCGACGGTTCTGTTTTCTCCGTCATTACGATCGGCAACGGCCAACACATGAGACGGGTCGCGCTGAGACATGAACCGGCGAGTCAACAGCTCGAAGATTTGCGCCGGGCCGGCGAAGATCGTTTGACGATCAGTGTGGTGCCTGAATCGACCGAACAGGCTGTGAGCTACGATGTCGCATTGTTGGACTTTGCCGATGTCCAACGTGAGCCGCAGACGGGCATCGGTCTGCAACGTTTCATGATGGAGTTTACCGCTCGCCGATTGGATGGGGGACGTTTGCCATGAGTGTCGGCCTCGCTCGTGATGTCTACTACGCCTATAAAGGCGGTTCATCGCTGCGACAAGCGACGATTACGCGCGCCTCTACGGGAACGCGGCGCGATCGGCTTGGCGTCTTGGGATCGTTCGCTACGAATCTGCCGCGCCTACATTGGGTCGATCCTGACGGTGATGGAATCTTCGAGGAACCGCGCTTGTTGATGGAAGGCGCGAGAACCAATGTCTGTCTCCGGTCCGAGGAGATCGATAACAACACATCGTGGGCAAGTGTCAACACGCCGGGCATCACGGCAAACGATGCCACGGCACCGGACGGTGCGACGACCGCAGACCGCATCAATGACGATGACGCTGGATTGTTTGAGGGTCGCCAGCAGGACATCACGGTCACTGATGATTCGACCGCCTGGACGACAAGCGTATTCGTCCAAGCCGGCACTTCGCCATCGATCATCGGTGTGCTGATGCAATTCACCGGGGGAACGGGCGTGAATTACAACATGCACGTAGATGCGGAGGCCGGCACGGCCGCCGCCGAGACGGGTTCATCGCCTACCGATGTCGGAATCGAGGCGTGGGGCGACGGCTGGTTTCGGGCCTGGGTCACAGGCTCGAACAACGGGACGGGCAACACGGGATTGCGTGTGGTACTCGAGCCGGCGCGGGCGGCGACTTTGGGCGGTAGTGCGTCAACGGCAGAAACAGGCGACGCGCTCTTCTGGGGCGTGCAGGTCGAGAACGCGGCGAGCATGTCAGCTTACATTGCGACGACTGGCACTAGCGCCTCGCGCTCGGCCGATCAGATAGACGATCCGGCAATCATTCCTTTCCATAAATCGTGGTCGCTTTACGTCAGTGGCTACTTGCAACACGGGCGCGTCAGCTCGCCTGGCTGGTTCGTCGACCTGTTGATGCTTCGCGATAGCGATGGGACTGATCGGATTCTCCTATCGCGGGTCGACGTGTCGGCCAATATCCGCACCTCCTGGCAATCGCCCAGCGGTGACGGATTGATTCAGACGCCATTCACGCCACCGGCCGGCAATCCGATCGAAATTCTCTTGCGGCATGATGCCAGTGATAATCATCTCGAGATCGGTTTGGATGGTGGCACATTCGCGATCGGTTCCGCACCGACCAGCCAGACGAAACCGTTTACGCAAGGCGCGACGGTCGTGAGATATCGCGATGATGGATTTTGGGAAGTGCAGAAGGTGAAGATATTGGCGGGCTTGCTCTCCTGGGCCGAGATTCGCACGGCTCCGACTGCCGTAGGTCAATAAGATGGCCACGGACAAGCAATACGAGCTGCGGGTCTATCAGGCCGGCTCGACCAGTGTAGTCGATTTCACGCTCTCCAATATCGCCAGTAAGCCGATCATTGGCCGGCAGACGATTGATCTGTTGCGAGCCCAGACGATTTCCGACGCGTGGTTTGTCGAAGTCTCCGACACGGACGGCACGTTGATCGGGAATTTCACGGACGCCAATAATCGAATGGAAGCGATGTATCGGCTGGTGGAATTGCGGGTGAGCATCGACGGCGCGGCCATGTCCACCGTGCAATTCGGTCGGATTATCGGGATGCACCGCCGACAGGATACAAGCACCTGGCGTATCAGCATCACCGACGAACGCATCCTCGAACGGCGATACGAGGTCTATACGCAACTCGGTGACGCAAGTTATGCGCTGGGCTCGGGAAGTGCCGGCGACTATGCGGGTACGGTTCTATGGCCTGGCGGCCCGGATGGCAGTTATGGCGGCTTCACATATGGTCAGGGCTTCGACGCGACAGCGACTTCAACGGGCAACATCGTCTTTATCAGAATCAGCCGCGTGCAAGGCTTACTGTTTCCGCGTCCCAACGGTGCGGCCGTCGAGCTTATCCGATCCGACTTAAAGCCGCAACCGACGTTTTCCACTTCGACGACTACAGGCAACTTCGAGACGTTACGGGCCAACGTGAACGGCACCGAACGGCATGTGTTCGCGTTCAGGGCCAGCGCCCCAACTTACGAGACGCAACTGCTCGAGGATCTTGAAACGCCCGAACAGGCATACTTTACCGTCGCCGTCGTCTGGTCAGGATACGCGAGCCAGGCGATCACCAGCCTTGAACTGGTGATGCCAGATCACGAACCGACGACGCAAGCGCCATTGCACGTCGGCGGGACCGTTACTTACGGGCAGACGATCGGCCAGCTCGCGAAAGATATCATGGACGAGATAAGCGAGCGATACGATTCGACCGCCGTCACGAACTGGATAAACGACACATTCTTGCCCTATGTGCGCTACAGAAAGACGGCACCGCAGACGGCCGAGGAAGCGTTGCGCCAACTCTATCTGACGGCGATGTATATGCCGTTCATCAATAGCGATGGCGAGATCGCGCCTAAGTCGATTCGATTGCCACAAAACGTGACGGCGGCCAGCCTGTTCGAGTTCACCAAAACCAATTCCGTGCTGCCGCAACCGACGTTCCAGCACGACGCACGCGATCAGGTGACACGACTCAGGATCACGTATCCGCACGAACGGCAACCGACGCTGACGTTGATAGGCTCGCTGACCTGGCGTACCGTCTCGATCGTGAGTCCGACCGTTGACACACTACCGCTCGATCTCATCATCTCGCAGGATGTCACGCTCACCCGCGATCATGACAAGCAATCAGATTTCGGGATACATGAGTTGGAATTGCGGCTCGACGGGCTGCATTCGTCGAACGAACAGCTCGCCACGCTCGGGCTGGGCACGCGCCAGAGCGCAAGCGTGTGGGGCAATATCCTGGCCGCCGAGATGTTTCGCCGGTTCGGTGACGGCCCGATAAGGACGGAATTGCATGGCGATCTGACGACCGACCTGAGCACGACGGAGCCGGGCGAGTTCGTGGTTGTGGATATCGACAGCTACCCGAACGCGCAATCCGGCTCGCTCGGCGGCGATCGCATTATGCAGGTCTTGTCGAAAGAGCGGCACCCGGAAAAGATCATCTATAGCTTGCTCGACGCGGGTGGTGATACGCAAATCCTAACGACGCCGAGCGTATCGACGGCAGCGAACGCGACGAATCCCCGCGAATACATCGATGTCACGATATCGGGCCTCGATACGGGCGCCGGCTATATCTTGCGCTATCAATCGTCTGGCGGCACGTGGAAACCAGCGGCCGAGGGGCCGGGCAATGAAACCATAACGGTCGGGCCGCTCGCCTCGGGCACAACCTGGAACTTCGCCGCGATGGCCGTGCGTGAAGGCCGCATCTCGAGCGATTGGAGCTCGACGGCATCACGGGCGACCACGGCGCTGACCGCGCCCAGCGGTGTCACCGAGGGCACCGATACGGGCGTGGCCGTGGCGCTCTCATGGACGAACGGCGAAAGCAACTATGAGGTTGAACTGTTGCTTGATGAATCGACCTGTGCCGGTGCCAGCCGCGAGCGGGTCGTCGTCTTGCCAGCTGGTACGACGGATTATACAGTGTCGAATCTGAGCGTATCGACGACCTATTGCGCGGGCGTACGGCACATCGACCAGCAGGGCGGCACCAGCTCGGAGGCTACATTGCAATTCGATACAGCGGCCAGCGGCACACAGGCACCCACGCCGCTCGGGATGACTCTATTGCAAGGGAGCGCATGTCCGTAGATGGCTTTACCCGCTGCGATCATCCCAACCGAACGACCACCGATCGGCATTGATTGGCGCGTCAATATCGCCTCGACATTGTACTACACGCGCATCCAGCGTGCGCCCGACGTATCGGGCTCGCCGGGCACCTACATCGATATTGCGCTCCTACGACCGGGCGAAACATTCTTCCGTGACGCTTTGATCCTCAACGCCTCAACGTACTGGTATCGCTGCCGACACGAAGGCCGAACCGTGACGGCAAGCGCATGGACGACCGGCTTCTGCGGCGTGGCGACCCTGCTAGACGACGTGGAATTCCCTAAAGCTTTGAGCATCCCGGCAGCGGCGACGATTCAAGACACGGGCACTATCAACGTCGTGGATGAGACAGGTACGGCGAGTAGCATCACAAAAACGATTAGAATTCCGTGGGGTCAGTTTGTACCAAATAGCGAACTGATAACGTGGTTATTTAGTGGTGTGTATTTGCGCCCCGGTGATCTCAATTCTCAGGGGTTTTCAGCAAGCGTCGTATTCCCCAAAGGTGTAACAATTATCGCATTTAGAATTCGGGGCTGGCGTCAAAATGCTGCAACTGTATGTAATGCGTTATTGGTAAGAGTTGACGACAATGGTAGTACGACAACACTGGCTAACCTCTCGCCAGCAGCGACAGCGGCTTATAATACCGTCTCAGCTACGGGGTTAAGTCAATTGGTTGGTGACGAAGCGTATGTAATTCGTTTATCATTGGATTCGGACACCGCTGTAGATGATGCCCGATTCTTGTGGGCAGAAGCTGACTACACGATGCCGAGCTACGACAAGGGATATTGAAAAGATGAGCGATCCTATAGCATCAGAAGCGAAACTAAGGCGGCGCAAGACCGACAGCCTCAACGGCTGGTTTCAGCGCAACGTCGCCTGGATCGTGACCGTGATCTTCTTGTCTGGCGGGCTGGTCGCGAGCTGGGGCATTCATATTCGCACGGCTGATGCGCGGATCACGAAGCTGGAACTGAAACAAGTCGCTGCCGTCGAGGCGCATACCGCGCTGGCAATAGAGCTCGCCCGACTCAACGAATCCGTGGTCAACTTGCGGGCCAGTGTCATCGATCTGAAGGAGGAGCTCCGCACGTACCGCACGGCCAACGAATCGGGGTCGCAGTGAAGGGCGGCTGACGCGGCGGGCGTCAGTCGTTGATGAGGGCTTTGCTGTGGCCCCGGTTCACCCCGAGGGGTAGGATAAGGGCCAGGCCGAGAAAGGCGATCCTGGGGCATCCTGGGGGCCGAACAGGCCCCGTAAGGGGGCGAAAGGAAGGCGAAAATGGGGGTTTTCCGCGAAGAATCGGCGAAGATCAGTTTCGGGCGCGTGTTCGGTGCCGGCTGTGTTCTGTCGGTGCTCGCCGGCTGGTGGCTCTCGTTGCTCTCCGGCTTCTGGTTCGATGTGCCGCTCACGATGCCCGAGATGACCGAGGAGATATTCGCGATCGGCTTGGGCGGGACTTACGGGTTCTCGGCGCTCAAGGCGACCTTCAAGCGTAACGCCTGACACGAGGGGACGACATGCGGAAGATTCTAAATAAGCTGTTCGATTGGGCGCACGGCCTGCCAACCTGGGCGAACATCGTCGTTACGGGTTCCGGGCATGGTGCGGTCTGCTGCGGCTGGACGTATCTCGCCGGCTGGGTCGGGCTCGGCCCCGAAGCTGCCATCGCGATCACCGGGTTCTATACGTTTCGTGAACTTGAATCGATGCTCAGCGCCTGGCGACGGACCGGCAATCCATTCGCACGCGAACGGCCGATCGGCAAGGTGCTCGATGTGCTGTTGGCGTTCGTCGGTGCCGGTATCGGGCTCTCGTTATGAGTCTTGAGATCGCCGATATCCCGCTATCCGCGGGGGGTGGCCGACAGACACCCGACCGTGTTATCGTTCATGCGATGGCGGAATACATCGATCAGCCAGGCCGTGATTACAATGCTGTCGATTGGCTGGCTCGGCTTCGCCTATCTGCCCATGCCTTCGTCTGTCCGTCGGGCGTCGTGATCCGGTCGCGGGACGCCACGCGGGTCGGCTGGCACGCCAAGGGCCACAACACGAACACGCTCGGCGTCGAGTTCCTGGTGCCCGGCGTGCATACGGCAGCCACGTTCCTCGACCGCATCAAGACGGAATATCTGACGGCCATCCAGTATGCCGCGGGCGTCGAATACGTCAGGCGCTGGGTCGCCGAATGGGACATCAACGTGATGGAACGTCACAGCGACATCGACCCCGAACGCAAACAGGACCCCGGCGCGGGCTTCCCCTGGCAGCAATTCGTTCATGATTGCGGGCTCGAGGTGATCCGATGACGCTTCCCAACTGGCTCATCGCGCTATCGATCATCCTGGCCATCGGGACGCCGGTCGGCTGGCTGTTCTATGCGCGGGCCGAGGCCGAGCACTTCCGCGAACTTGAAGCCCGGAACGATAGCCTGGCTGCGGTGCTCGAGGCTCGCGATAGCTTGCGGGCCGAGCTCGAAGATTCCTTGATCGCCTCACGCCAGCGGGCCGACTCGCTGGCTGTCATCCGACAGCAAGTCCGTACCCGCTATGTACGGGTCGAGGCCCAGCGCGATCGGACAGCTGCGGATATCCGCGATTACTTGGCCGGCGATACGGTCGGACTTCGGCTCGTGGATGCCTTGATTAGCGTGCAGGCCGAACAGATCGCGCTTATGGCCGAGGAACAGCGGTTGACCGAATTGCAGCTCGCCGAAGCGCTGGCCCGTGAAGCGACACAAACGCGGATCATCGTCCAACAGGACAGCAGCATCGTCGCGCTACGAACGATCAACGCCGAACTGCAGGCCGAGGCGCAACGCTGGTTCCGCAAGGCGAACCCGCCCTTCACGGTTCGGCTGTTGAAAGACGGCTGGAAGTTCGCCGCGGGTGCCGGGCTCGGATACGTGATCGCACGATGATTTGATCCCGCTTTTTCTGCCTTCCTAACTGAGGCCATCTCAACAGCTTACAAAGTCCTTGACAGGCTAGGGCGCTAGGGGTATTATATAGTTATGAACTGTCCCATCTGCAAGAGTCCTAGCATCGTCATCAAGACGGCCACGCGAGCGGACGGCCAGAAGCGCCGACGCCGCGTCTGCCGCAACGGGCATCGCTTCTCTACGCTGGTGAACAAGAAGAAGCGGGAACGGATACTGGCTGAACGATGATGGAACCGCCGTGTGATTGCCCTGAATACTTCGCCGAGAGCGAGAGCTGCGGCTGCGTCACTTGCGGCCAGTGTGGCGACCTGCTCGAGACTTGCAAGCGGCCGGACTGCGTGATAGAGGCGCAGGCCGTGGCAGATGGCTGGCGGCCATTCGATTCGGATGAGCCGTTCAACGAGGATGTGGAATGATGGCTGCTGAACGATTTGTACTTGTCGATGTCGGCTGTATTGAATGCGGCGAACAAACGGAGATAGTCGGCGTCTTTGATACACAAGATGAAGCCGTTGCGATTGCAGATGAGTATGCTAAGAAAAAGAACATTACAGATTGGGAACCACGCGGCGGCATTCTTGAATTCTGCGGTCTATACGGGAAAGAAATCTCGACATATCTCGGCGGTTGTGGCTATTTCGATGGTGGGCAGCATGCCATCGAATTGCATGTTTTTCCAGCGCGAAAGATAGAACGCAAGATTGAGGGCGGTCAGTGTTAGTGTCGCGAAAACCGTGGGGTGCCGGCCAGTTGAAACCCCCGTACCTATCACGCGCCGCCCTTCCTTTACGTGGCCTGTTGCTTGGCTGTGCGCTGGGCGCGGCCCTGTGGGCACTGATCGGAGGATTGGTTGAAAGATGCCGACGAACGCTTAAAACGCCGTGTGGCTGACTGGCTGGACGAAGCGCTGCGCGACGTGACGGAAGAAAGCTACAACCTCGGATATTGGCTGCGGGCGCACAATCAGATTGAAGCCCATGCTGCTGAGTCAAGGCGCGATGAAGCTGTAGCGGATCTGCGCCAGGCCATAGCCCGGCACACCTACAGCCGGGACGAAGTGCGGCGGATGCTCAAAGATGCGGTTAGGTATACAAGACAGGGTGGATGGCCGTGTGTTCTGACGGAATCCAAAAATACGCCGCGAATGATTGCCGACGCCATCCTAGCCGAGCACGACCGGCAGCGAGCGGACACCAGCGCGGGGCAGTCCGCTGACTCTTGACGGATAGGGAAGGAGCGGCTACCTTGGCCCGGACCGTAAGCCGTTGCGGTTGCTACAGAACGCTAGGAACGGGGCGGTTTTTGGGGCCCCCGGTGGTGATATTTCACCTGCTTCCCGCTTTGCCTAGCGTGGGCGGGAGCGGGAACGGCAAGCCGGGGGCCTCTTTATATGGCCAAACTGAAACCGCTGTTCACCTGGCGCTCTGCGATCTGCGAGTCCGACCTTCACCGCACCACCCGCCACATAGCCTTGACCCTCAGCCTGCACATGTCCGAGATGGGCGATTCTTGTTTTCCTAGTATTGCCCGGCTGGCTCGCGAAAGCGGTTGCGATTCGCGAACCGTTCAGCGCCATTTGCGGACGCTCGAGGCCGAGGGCTGGATTGAACGTGGGGAGCATATCGGGACTGGCGGTCGAGGCAAATACGGGACGGGCGTACAATACCGGGCTGTAATCAAAACCCCCGGCAGCGTGCCACCCGTTTCCGATAAACCCCCGGCAGCGGATACAGAAACCCCCGGCAGGGAATCCCTAAACCCCCGGCAGGCTGCCACCCTAGTACATCAAGAGGACGACATAAAGTACTCCATAGGGTCGGACTTTGACAAAGCGTGGGCTGTGTCGTGGAAGCGCGGGAACAAGCGCAAGGCCGAGCGGGCATGGTGATATGGCGATTCTGGCTCTAATTGTCGGTTCGTTGTATCTCGTGGTCGCGCTATGGTGGTTCTTTCGCATCTCACGATCACTGACTTATTCCACTGTCGCAATTCTGATAGCCGAACACGGCGAGCGACAAGACGTTTGGATGCGGCGAGTATTCGCTATTGCGTGGCCCATTGATCTATTCGTGACGCGAATCGTCTTCGGTAAAGGCGCAACTCGACGTGGGTTGCGAGGCAGTTTTTGTCGTGGCGCCGTCCACCCTGCTGATCTGCGATTAGTTGAACTTTATCGTGAACAGAGACAGTTACTTGATCGAGCTGGTGAATGTCTGAAGTCCATTGATGGGCTGGATGAAGCCACGGCTTGTCTTGAGCGATTTGATCTGTTGGAAGCGGAAGAAACCGCTTTATCGGCTGGCTGATCGTGAGGATTCTGTGATGGCGTCTGAACCAAAACTCTATGAACTCGGGGCCGAACTCGAGGCGATCATCGCCGCGATTGTCGAGGCGGGCGGCGAGCTCTCGCCCGAACTGGAAGCCCGATTGACCGAGGCCGAAGGCGCGTTTGCGATCAAGACCGAGAAGCTGATCATGGCGATTCGGGCCAACCAGGCACGCGCCAAGATGATCGATTCCGAGATTGAGCGGCTGAAGGATCTCGCCGCGCCGTACCACCGAACGGCCGACAGTATCAAGGCGTATCTATTCGGCCAAATGCAACGGACGGGCAAGACGAAGATCGACATGCCGCTAGGCAAGGCATGGATACAGAAGAACTCACGGCCGTCGATTCGCTACGTCGGTGTCGATCCCGAGGAGATGAGCGATCTACCGATGGAGATGGTGCGGATCACGTTCGCGTTGAACGGCGAAGCAACCTATCAGGCATGGAAGGATGGCCTATTGCCGGACGAACTAGAGGCCGAAGTAGGCCATCATCTGAGGGTGAAATGACGCTATGGCAATCACGCAAAGCACTACGATGCCGTTCGGCAAGCACAAGGGGACGAAAATCTCCGAGCTGCCGACCGACTACATGGAATGGGCTGTCGGTGACAATGGCCTCGACCCCGAGAAGTCGGACAAGTGGATCGCGGCCATGCAACGCCAGCTCGAGATTCGGAAGGGCGCTGCAGCGAAAGGCCGGCCCGTCGAATCAGAGCCGACGCACCCGCTGGGCGGTAAGGAGATGCTCGACAACCTGGTCTGCGCTTATGACTATCTGAGTCACGCACTGGGCCGGCTCGGTTACCCGACGAGCGAACCGCATTTCATTGAGCCGATACAGCGCATGGCTGTGACGGTCGGGATTCGGGCCTTCGATGAGGGTGTGAATCTCCGGGCCGCGGTAGGCAAGACGCTATCCGATATGCACAAGGCCGACGATGGTGATTTGCCTTTCTGAGCCCCGATCCGAGCCATGAGCGACCACCAGGCCGGAAAACCGGGAAACGGGCCACAGGCGCCGAATATGGGCCAAACAGAGGTGCTATGAATGGCTAAACTACCCGTGAGGCGCGATGGGCCACTTATCCCAATACCTACTGGTGTCCAGGCATCGCCTGTCGGCTTTAGATTCAGCCGCAAGTTATCATGGGAGGAACATTGCCAGCTTGGTGCGGCGCTGGCCCAGATGGATCAGGTGCTCGCTTGGTTTATCGGTGACTGGTATTTGGAATTCGGTTCCAGTCATGGTGAAGATGAGATTACACAAGTCGTTGAGGACTTATTTGGTATCGAACGGGCACGAGAATCCATTCGGCAATACGCTTTTGTGTCATCTTTCTATCAACTTGGTAGGCGCCTACCATCTTGTAGCTGGTCATACCATCAGGCGGCCACTGGAATGCCAACCGCTGAGCGTGCTCTAAAACTATTGGCGAAAATTGACGCTGATATGAAGGCCGACCCTGAAGGCCATGGATGGACACTTAAGAGAGTCAGACAGTGTGTGCGTGATGCCAAGCGACGAAAGCCGAAGAAACCCACGCAGAAGTATCGTATCATCTATGCCGACCCGCCCTGGCAGTATTCAGATGAGTTGATAGAAGGCTATGGCGCCGCCGAGCATCACTATCCCACAATGTCGCTTGCGGAACTCAAAGAGCTTCCAGTGGCAGACTGGCTTGAGGATGATGCCGTTCTGTTTCTCTGGGTGACTTCACCGCTGTTGCCCGAAGCGGAAAGCATCATCAACGCCTGGGGCTTCGACTACAAGGCGTCATTCGTCTGGGACAAGGTGAAGCACAACTACGGTCACTACAACTCGGTACGACACGAATTCCTACTGGTGGCCACACGCGGTAGCTGCTTGCCGGATACCAAGAAGTTGCATGACAGTGTGGTGACGCTTGAACGCAGCAGCCGCCATTCTGAGAAGCCAGCCGCCTTCCGCCATCTCATCGACAAGATGTATACCGAAGGCAAACGGCTCGAGATGTTCGCACGCAGCCAGGTCAAAGGTTGGGACACATGGGGCGACGAAACATAGAGACTCAGGAGCGTTCGGCTTATGAACGTCTCTGCCAGCCGGTTGCCGATGGATTCTACCAGCAGATCGGTTGCCGTGTGGACCGGTCTAAAAGCTCTCGCCAATACGATGTCTGCCTTCATTGGGATGGTGGCCTGTCGCGAGTCGAGGAGAAGTTCGAACGGCGGCATTCTCCGAACCTCATAATCGAACTCTTGCAATGCGTCAAAGATGCCGATCTGGGCTGGTATGCGGATCTCCGCTGTGACAGCTTTCATCACTTCACAGGCATCAACGAGCAACCGGAATGGCGTTTGGTGGAAGTCAACTGGCACGAGTTTGAGCCGTGGTTCTATCACTATTTATGCGATATCGGTCGGCCTTCCTGCATCGTGAACTGTGAGGGCTATGGCGTGACATTGAGCGTACTCATACCCTATCGCGCCATTCCACGACGGTTTTGTCGGTTCTTCGTTGCCAAGGCCCATGATGGCTTCTGGATGGAAATCGATGAATTCAATGGCCGTGGCTGCAGACAGCACGAGCTGTTCACATGAGTGGAATTCTTCGAGCGACGAAAGCGACGGGCGACATGAGACAGAAAGCGCCGCGTTGCTCTGTTCGGCGTTGCAAGCGCCGACCCGTCAAGGTGGGCCTCTGCAATACGCACCTACTGCGCGAGGCTGACGCGGCATTCAGTCAATTCATTCGCCGCCGTGATCGCTCCTGCTGGCGCTGTGGTTCGAGAGACGGCTTGCAATGTATGCACATCATCTCGAGGCGTTACCGGGCGCTCCGTTGGGATGAACGAAATGCCGTCGCTGGCTGTCTGAAATGCCACACGTATTTCACGCACCGACCGCTGGAATGGGAAGCCTGGATTGACAGTAAATTGGGCGCTGGCACTTGGGCTCAGTTGCGAAAAGAAGCATTGGCTGGCGTAATGGATTGGCGAGAACTCGCGGCTGAATGGATAGGAGGCGACAATGCCACCGACTGAGAAGCTGAAAGACGAGACGGGTAAGGCGTTCCTTGCGATACTGAAGCAACTGCAAAAGCTATCCGTCGAGGAACAGACGCGGCTGGTGCGGACGCTGATAACATACTACGGCTTTCAGGTGAAGGGCGATGAGTGAACAGGATTGGAGCTGGCTGGATGAGGTTTTTGCCCGCTCCGAATTGAGTGTTTGGTGGTCTGGTTACGAGGCATTTCGTGAGAGCATCCGCGCCGCCATCCAGCGCCACACGTACAGCGAGGCCGAAGTGCGGATAATGCTAGTCGCAGCGGCGCGGGCTATCGGCATGGCGTGCCATCTTCGTTGGCGGGAACTCGCCGACGCCATCATCGCAGAGCACAAGGCTAAACGGGAGGCTCTAGAACCATGATTCGCCGGCTTGTTTTTCTGTTGTTCGGTAGCCTGATTTGGGCCTGTTCGGAACCCGCGACAGCGCCCGTACCGCCCGTCCGTTTCGACATCGAGCCTGGGCCGTCGTTGCTTGAAGGCCATTGTCACGCCGACAATAGTCAACATGCAGTTTGCTCGGATCACGAAACGGCTGTCGATTGGATTCTCAATGAAGGCGGTACAGACTGTTCGATATATCATTACTACGCGGACGGGGACGTAAACCACACGCGGCAAGTCATCTGCCAGGGGGCTTGACGCCAGCGCGGAGAAACCCTAGTATGTCAGCAACTGGACCGAGCAGTCCTACAGAAGCGGTGACATGCGGAAGGGGCCCTCAGCCCCACCCGCTCCCGTTTTCAGTCACCGCTGGACGGGGGACGGGACTCGGGATGGCTGGGGGCCTCAACTTTTATGGCTATGGGCGGTCATGTCGAAATACGGGGAGGCCGAAAGGCTCAGCCGGGCGCTTATGCGCCGGGGTCGGCATGGCTAGGTCATACGCTCACGCATACTGCGCTAGGCGTGAGGCAAAGGCGGATAGGGGCACGCGGACTGCTCCGACGCGCAACGAAAAATCCTACCCTTGGGCCGTCCCTACATGGGTGCCTGAGCGGGTAAAGCTGTGGGTCGCTCGGGGTCTGGGCAGCCCCGTAGCGCGTGCGCGATTTCTCAGTTCGGCGGTGATTTTTTTTCTTGCTCTCCCTCTCAGGAGGGGTTGGGCTAGGTCACCACTACGCTCCAACGCAGGCGTAAGGTGAGATGCTGAGTGCAGAACAGTTCAGTCATGAATGGGTTCAACAAAGAGATTGGGACCGATACCGACATGAGAAAGGTTCTTGGTTCTATGTAGCGATTGAGGAAATATTGCATTATGCATTCAAACAATATTCTGAGTATCTTGTTCTTTCTACATTAGATTATCCTGATTATCTCAAGACAGATTATTGGCTCAAGCGACGTTCAGAAAAACTGCGCGCCGCTGGTTTTCGCTGTCAGCTATGCGGTCAGAATAGCAAAGCCTTACAGGTTCACCACAACAACTATGAACGGCGCGGCATAGAGCGCGATGAGGATCTGATCGTCCTCTGCCGCAGTTGCCACAAGCATCATCACCAACACGACAAGCCAAAGAAAAAGCGCCGTCGCAAGCGAGACGGCGGCAATGGGTAGGCCATGCCTGAGATACGGACGCAACTGACGCCTTTCGCTGAGATGTACCGCGAGATTCTGAGCGAGGAATACCCGCGCAACCAGTACGGCCACCTGGCCCGCAGACTCAACGATATCGCACGCGATTGGTGTCCTGAGCCGGAAACGCAGCTTGTCTACTGGCGTGAGTATCTAAAGCGATTACGCGACCTGAAAGTGCGGACGGGCCGGCTGTATTTCAGCCCGACGAAGTTCTGGATGGGCTGGAAATTCTGGGCTCCTGAGTTTCGTAGGGCGCTGGAAATCGACGCCATGCTGGACAAGCAACTCGCTGAGAAGGAACGGAACATCGCAGCTCGGGAAGGCGGCACAGCCTCGATAAGCGACACGCTGAAGGGCATGGGCCATGTCTGATTGGGGCGTCTCTGACTTGGAGCGCACGCGCCGCCAGTGCGCCCGATTGATCAAGCGTCGGCGTAGTAGTAAGCTGGAACGGACTTGCATGATGTGCGGTGACAGCTTCTATCAGGAGAGCGGCTCGCGGCGCAAGACGTGCTCCGAGGAATGCAAGACGGAAGCGAACCGGGCGGGCCAAGTCAACCGATGGCGATGAATGTGGATACACGTCCCTTCCGAATACTCTCGCTCTGCACGGGCGTCGGCGGCCTCGAGCTGGGGCTTGAACTCGCCGTGGCGAATGCTCGCCCGGTCTGCTACGTGGAGAGGGAAGCGTATGCCGCCGAAGTCCTGGCAACGCGCATGTCGGAAGGCTACCTGGATGACGCGCCTGTGTGGACGGATCTTGAGACCTTCGACGGCGAGCCGTGGCGTGGCGTCGTGGATTGCATCACTGCGGGCTTCCCGTGCCAGCCCGTCAGCGTCGCCGGCAAGCGCAGAGTCCAAGAGGATGAGCGGTGGATCTGGCCCGACATCGCCCGAATCATTCGCGACGTGGGACCGCGACTCGTCTTCTTGGAAAACGTCCCAGGCTTGCTTGTTCACGGGATGGGCGACGTTCTCGGAGACCTGGCCGCGGCAGGGTACGATGCGGAATGGGGTGTGTTCTCGGCGGCGGGTGTCGGAGCGCCGCACCTCCGAAAGCGGGTGTTCATCTTGGGCTACACCAGAGACGAGCAATTTCGACAAACCGCAGACAGATGCGAGTCCGCAAACATCAATAGGTCATCAAGCGAGACACTGGCCGACACCCAAGAACATCACGAGCGGGCCGGAAGCGCGGGAGAGCCGCAGAACGAGACCGGAGAGCGGCGGCGAGGACTTGATGGCGAGCGCGGCCCATTTCCACCTGGACCCGGAGACAGCGCAGCCTGGCGATACGTGCTTGAGCGATGGCCCGAACTCGCGCCAGCACTGGCAAACAATGTCAGTGACGGATGCAGCGGGCAGGGACTATACGTACCCAAACGGGGATCACAGCAAGCCATTCCAGACATTGACGGGCCAGGCTCGAGGCGGAACACAGAAGCGCCTCAACCCGCTGTTCGTAACATGGCTAATGGGGCTCCCGCTCGGGTGGATCAGCTTAGAGCCCTTGGCAACGTCGTCGTTCCGGTCGTGGCGGCGGTTGCATTCCTCACTCTTGCGGAACGTCTCGAGTGCGTGAATCTCTGAAGATTCTGCTCATTCTGATGGCCATTCCGCTCGGTCTGATGTTGGGCGCGTGGTGGCGGTATCGTGCAATTCGCCAACTTCCCCCGGTGACGGTATTGCTGCCCGCGCCCGATTCACCTTGCCAGCCGTGCCATGACAGCATGGCGGTGATCCCGAACAGGCCCAGCGAACCTTACGATTATGAAGTCTATCGCCGGCACCTGAAGCGGAGAGCGCCGAGGGGTGTGGCGGTACGTAAGAACGAAAATGCCAATCCTTGACCGCAAGCCGTTCCGCACCTAGCATATAAGGCGGGCAGCGGGCGGCGCGGTTTCCTGCCTATTACTTCCCCTAGAAGCGGCATCGTTGCGGATGTCGGGCTGCATCCGTGTTGGGTCAACGATGCCAGCCGTCCGCTGCCTTTTGGAAAAGGAGAGGCACTATGCGATGGCGAACAGGGCATAGTATCGGATTTGGTTTGTTTTTCGTATTGGCCGGTTTTTTCTCCCTGCATAGTTGCGACAATGATGTATCTTCACCCGATTTAACTTTTCAAGTGGTGCCGGATTCCGTTTTCATTCAGGTATGGGCGGTGCAAGGTCGCTGCGATATCAAGCGGCGATTCGGTGACACGATCTATTATACATTCGTCGGGCCAAGCGATGGTTGCTGGGCGACAATCGATAGCATCATAGGCGATAAGCCGCCGCCGGATACGATGCCACCGCCGCCCGATACCATGCCGCCGCCGCCGCCACCACCGCCGCCGCCATCTGGAATTGTCGAGCTGCATGATGGCGATGTCTGGTCAGGTACGGCGCAGCAAGTTTGCATCAGTAGGGGTAGCTGTGGTGTGACTGTTCCAGCCGACAATGTGACAGTACATGACTTCTCGATAAATGGCACCGGGCTTGCGCCTTGGCGCATAACAAACAACGGGCTTCTGTTCGTTCAAGGGCCGACGCGAGGCGAGGGCTCAAGCGATATTTTAATTGAGCGCGGTGAGATTCAGAATTGCCCGCCGGGTGAAGGCGGGCTGAATGATTACGAGCATCACGCAGCATTCACGGTCAAGATCGCTGAACGCAACGGCGTCACGATGAGAGACGTTGATCTGCACGGTTGTCTTTCGGCCTTTTACTTCAAGGGCCGGGGGCCTGGCCCGATCCTCTTGGACGGTGTGCGCGCTTGGGATATGTGGGGTTTCGCGATGCGATCGGATAATATCATGTTCCAGAATGCGGTGCTCGATCGCATAGTCCATCAACGATATTTCGGCGCAAATCTAACTATCGAACAAAGCACGTTCATCGATCCGGGCTTCGAGTGGCAGGAGTACGCAGGTGGTGGGCTCGTGCGAAACAATGTTTTTCTGAATGTCACAGTAGCAGACATGCCGCCGGGCGCTATAGTCGAGGGCAACTGCTGGCTAACGGGTTCGAGATACGAGCATTTCGCTGATCCCGATCGCCGCGACTACACGTTGATCGGTCAAGCAGCACAAGCATGCGCCGGGAAAGGAGCGCCACCTAGATGATTTTCAGACCACGATGGCAACAGGAGTTGATGGTGGGCTGGCTCGCCCAGCGCCTAGCGTTGGCCCACGGAGATTTAACGAGGATCGCTGGAATTCTACGGACTCCGAGCATCGATGTATGGACGGAAATCCCGACCGATTCCGAGCGATTGACACCGGGCGCGGAGCGTTATTCGCTTGAAGGCTGGCGCGTCCACTATCGAAACGAACGCACGCGCATCGCCCAGATCAACACCGATTGGGGTACCGAGATCGGCAACTTCGAGCCGGGAATCACTACGGCGATGAACGGTTATCTTACGTCAATGGCGAATATCAATGCCGCGTATCAGCAGATCATTGACGATTATGAAGATGCAAACGGCGAGCTTCTACAGACGCTCGTGGCGCAAAGTGATCGCAACACTCTGGCCGGCGCGATAGAGGCCGAATTAGAGACATAGAATGGCTGTCGCTGTCGTCGATGACGATTCTGGACACGGAACCACCGGCAACGGGGCGTCTGCGACCTGGACGCATTTAAACGATAGTAGCGCAGATTATCTGGTCGCTGGCGGTGTTTGGGGCAGCGGCACGACCTCGATTGATACCTGCACCTACAACGCCATCTCGATGACCCGGATCGGGTCACAGGTCACTCAGCAATCCGTCGTCGTGACGCTTTTCGAGAAAACCGACCCGTCGGCTGGTAGTAATGATGTGGTAATGACGGCGGACGCATCGTCGCGGTTCGCGGTCGCCTCGGCGGGTTTTACGGGCGTGGATGGCACGACGCCGCAAGATGGGCTCAACTCATCAAATGCTCAGAATGATGCCGACCCGGAAAGCGACTTGACGTTCAGCACGTCCGATGACGACATGATGTTCACGTTCTTCGGCCATCAACATGGCGGACTCACACTTTCGGAGAACGCCAGTCAACAAACCGAATATCAGGGCAGTCCGAGGTCGTCGGGCGCTTCGCCGGCCCATGTCCAGCAGGGCAATGGCTACCGCGACACGACGGGCTCAGCGACGGTTGGTTGGGATCTCTCGGCTTCGAATCACTGGGTCCATCTCGCGATCAACATCAACGCAGCAGAGGCCGTAGCAGGTTCGCTTATCTGGGCCAGACACGACATGAACACGCTTCTGTTGAGGTAACATTATGGGAAGAATGTTTACGGTAGCTGCAACGGAAACGGCTGTGACGACTGCCATCGATATCTTCGAGGTTTTAGCGGATACGGATGCGCCCGTTCTGATTCACGGCTTCCATCTCTATCAGACGACCGAACTGGGCGATGCTGCCGAGGAAGTATTAGAAATCGAGACGGTCAGGGGCGTTGGCACGGTCACGAGCGGATCGGGCGGTAACGCTTCCACGGAACAGCCGATCGACGACAATGTGGGCACGACAGCCAACGCGGTCGTGGAGGATATGAATACGACACGCATGGCGGTCGGTACGGGCACGCTCGAGGAATTGGAAAAGTTCGGCTGGAATGTGCGTATCCCCTGGACGCATTATTACACGCCAGAAACCCGACCGCGCATCAATCCCGAAGATCGCTGGACGCTCTCGATCGATACAGCGCCGGCGGATTCCGTCACGATTGGTGCAACGCTCTGGTACGAGGTGTTGTGACGTTTCACTCGGTATTCAGGCCGATCTACCGAGCGCCACCAGCGCCCCGCTGGATCGGTACGGCGCCCGGTGCCTTTTCACTTACTGCTGATCCCGGTTCTTATTCGAGTTCAGGTGTTGCGGCCTCGACTTTGGCGCAACGTGTCGTGAGCTCCGATCCTGGCAGTTACGCGACTTCTGGCGTGGCAGCGACAACGCTGGCATTGCGTGTGGTGAGTGCCGATCCGGGTTCTTACGTTACAAACGGGGTCGCCGCTTCGCTGTTGGCTGCCCGGATTATTTCCGCCGATCCTGGCAGCTATGCGACGGCCGGTATTGCCGCATCTTTGCTGGCCCAGCGTGTTATATCGGCCGATCCTGGCAGCTATGCGACGAACGGTGTTGCGGCTTCTCTGATCGCGGATTTCGTACTCTCCGCAGATACCGGGTCTTATACGATCACCGGCATCGATGCCACACTGACGACTGGCGCGATCGAAATGACGGCTGATCCGGGCAGCTATGCCACGTCTGGGATCGCCGCCACGCTTATTCGTGATGCAGTTTTGAGTGCCGAGGTCGGCAGTTACGCGCATTCCGGCATCGCCGCCACGCTGCAGCTTATTCGCTCGATCGCCGCCGATCCCGGCAGTTATGGGATCACAGGTATTTCGGCGAATCTGCTTGCTGATTTGGTACTCACTGCCGAGACGGGCACATATACTAAAACGGGCCTGGCGGCGACTTTGACGCTTGTACCGGCTGCCATTCCAGCGGATTTGTTGCTTTCAGACGCTGTTGTCGCTACCATTACATTGACCGATGGCCGGGTTGCTACGGTCGAGATAAGTGACGCGGGTGTGGTCACTTTAACGTTGACAGATGTATCGGTGACGTGAGAAATGGCGACTTACGATATCGGTGATCTGGTACGAGTCAGTGGCACTTTTCAAGTCGGCGGTAGTGATACGGACCCCACAGCCGTCACCATTAAGCATCTCGATCCCAGCGGCAATCTAACGACATGGCTATACCTGACTGATCCTGAGGTTATTCGCGATGCGGTCGGTCAATTCCATGCTGATATTGATATCGACGAAGCGGGACAGTGGTGGTACAGATTCGAAGGCACCGGAGCCGCCCAGGCCGCCGGCGAGGAAACGTTTTTCGTGGATACCACGGAAACAGCATAGGAGAGAGCGGTGGCTGCATATAACAAGTTTAACCAGTTCCTCGAGGATGTTATGGGCGGTGTTCACGACTTGTTTGGTACGACGCCAGGCACGGATTGCCACGCCTGTGATATCTACTTGAGCAATGCCACACCTGACGCCGAGCTCGATGGCGTGGCTGCCGACTTAGCTGAGATCACCCAACAGAATGGGTACGCTGGACCAACTGCGATCACGAACAATGGGACACGTTCGACAACCACATTCACGTTTAGCGGATTGTCGATTCAATGGACGGCATCCGGCGGCTCGTTCGGACCGTTTCAATACGTGGCATTGATGAATGACGAGCAGACTAGTCCGGCCGATCCGCTGATTTCCTGGTGGGATTACGGCTCAGCTTTGACTATCAACGACGGTGAGAGCTTTTCGGTACTGTTTAACGGTGCAGCCGTAGGGGTTCGCGGCAACATCTTCACGTTTACTTAGGCCATGAACGTCATAAAGAAGCCCGAGGACAAGCGGAAAGCCTGCTGTAAACGGCCTGAAAATCTGAGCGCACCGCAGCAGCTCAAACACGATCTGGTCTGCCGGCGCTGCCGGGTCTGCGGTTGCCGACACTTCGAGCTCACAGTGGAACCGGGACATTTCGATACGCGCGGAATGAGACTTAAATCATGATGCCCTGCCTCGAACCCGGTTGTCCCGTGCTCACGAACCGCGGGCGCTGCGAACGGCATCGCCTGGAACGACTGCAGGCCCAGCCGCAAAAATACACGCTGCCCGCTTACCGGACAGTCGTGCATCGCCAATGGGCGAAAGCTATTAAGAGACGTGACCGCTTTTGTGTCGATCCCTACAACCGGCACCCAAACGCTAAGCGTCCTGCAACGATCGCTGACCATATCCGGCCCCTGAAAGCGGGNNAAGCCGGTGGAACCTACAGCCTGGCCAACGGCCGCGGCGTCTGTCGATCCTGCCACGAATACGGCAAGGCAATGTATAATAAATCACTGTAAACACAGCATCTAACTCGGTTTCTTTCAAGGGGTTACACGCGATA
>JABAOH010003799.1_pt1 | contig 31901 bp, 31 predicted proteins | sample 7062181 | NCBI WGS metagenome assembly JABAOH01 (sample SAMN14538630, study PRJNA623070) | marine sediment metagenome | biome: marine biome [ENVO:00000428]; feature: marine pelagic biome [ENVO:01000023]; material: deep marine sediment [ENVO:00002113]; isolation source: pool of 5 deep marine... | reverse complement strand
ATAATTCCCTTCGCCGGAATATTCAGCATTGGAACTTTTTTCCCTACGATCTCGCCATGTGTCTGCCGTTGTCTAGGCTGAAAAACCTGTTCAATAACATCTTGAATGCTGACTATGCCTACAAGTTTTCCTTCATTCATAACTGGTACATGTGATATATCGTGCTCTCTGAAAAGGCTGAGCACCGCGCCCACAGACCTGTCTGCGTCAATAACTTTAGGCGCTTTCGTCATAATCTTCTCAATCGCAACGTTACCCCACTCTTGAGTAACCGCACCATGAATAATATCCTCGTCAGTAACAAAACCTAGAAGCTTGTTTTTCTCGAAAACCGGAAGCTGCCGAATCCCACTCTCAATTATAAATTTAGCTGCCTTGCTCAAAGAGGTGTATGGAGTGACTTTTGGTGCAGATCGCATCAAACTCTTAACCTTTGTTGCTGTAGGGTCTAGCCTCACTCTTATCACCAATCGCCTAGAAATTACACCTACATACTTGCCTTTACCATCTAGAACCGCAAGAACCGGCGGCTTTTCCCTCTTAAATAATTCCAAGCACCTAGAAACTGAATCATTTTCCTTAACAGCTGAAAAACCTTGGTTGAAAATATCTTTAATTTTTATAGAATTCATACCCTAATCCTCTATCTCGTTAAAGGTAAAGTAGAATTTAAATTTTGCAAACTTGTGGAGAAACATTAAGAATATTTATCTATACGAAAAACTAAAGCTTTAGAAGTCTCAAAAGTGTTTTATAGAAAAACATATTATTGTTCTAGATTATCAGTATAGATGTTTCATTCTACACAGTTTAAATAGAACGCTTCAAAAGGAGAAATAGAATAAGGAGAGAAATGGAATCCCAGCTGAAGCAGCTGATTTATCAACTATTCTCATCTACTCCTGTCAGGGAGGGATTTAGTAAAGATGAGTCTATCTCCCAAAGAAATGGTTGAAGAACTGAGGGTGCAATGGAAGAAGCTTTGGCAAGAGCGCGTAGACGATAAAATTCGTGCTGAAGGTGTCGCAACAGCCGACTACTGTGACCTCTTCATTGAGAAAGGCACCATAATTCACGCCACTCGTAACTTCAAAGCTCTGAACTTCAAAGAAATCTTGGAACAACACCAAATTGAGAATTCAGAGAGATTCATTCCTCCTAACCCTCATATCGGCGGTTGGACAAAATTCATTAAAACAAACGTTACAAATAATTGGTCACGAAAAAATAATAGCATAGAGTTCTATCTTGATGAGAATAAGTCCGAAAAACAACAGCTTAAGAAAGGCGGAAGAGGTTGGCTGCACAAATAGAATCCAATCTGGCTTGACCTTTTTTCTTAAGAGAAGCGTTGGTTTTTTTCGAGTTGTTAAAAGACAAACCGTGTGTTGCTAGTTAGCTTTTTAATCTCAGGTAAAAAAAATGACGGCAGTAATGGTTGTCGCTGGCACTCGCCCAGAAATAATAAAGATGGCACCTGTTATTAGAGCACTGCAGAAAAATGACATCCCAATGAACTTTGTTCATTGTGGTCAACACTACGATTACAACATGGCACGGCAGTTCATTGAAGAGTTGGAATTGCCACCTCCAGACTACACTTTTGAAGTTAAAGATTATTCGCCTAGCGTGCAAACAGCACAGATAATGATGCATATGGATGAGTTGATTGAAAAAAACGATTTCTCAGTTGTTTTGGTTGAAGGCGATACAAATAGTGTGCTGGCAGCAGCTTTGGCAGCCAATAAGCGAGATGTACCAACGGGTCACTTGGAGGCTGGATTGAGAAGTTTTGACTTACGCATGCCTGAAGAACATAACCGACGTTTAACTGATCATATTTCAGAATATTTGTTTGCCCCAACAGTGAGAGCACAAACAAACCTTAGGAGAGAAAACGTTTGGGGTAAAATTTACGTAACTGGTAACACTGTCATAGATGCTGTTATTCAACATTTGCCAATAGCTAAGAAAAAGTCTACGATAATGAAAAATATTCCCTTTGAGGAGTTCGTGCTAGCAACAGCTCACAGAGCAGAAAATGTCGATAACTTATCGGTTTTGAAGAATTTCATGGAAACCTTTACAGAATCACCCTTGCCTGTTGTTTGTCCGCTTCACCCGCGCACACGAAAGAGAATGCTGCAAAACAACCTTTTTTCAAAGATTGAAAAACTTGATAACCTTCTGATTCTTCCTCCTCTTGGCTATTTAGATTTTCTAATTTTAATGAGAGAAAGCAAAGTAATAATAACTGATTCTGGGGGAATTCAGGAGGAAGCCACTGCATCCAAAATTCGAAAACCCGTACTTGTAATTCGGATTTCTACTGAGAGACCAGAAGCGGTTGAAAGTGGATTTGCAAAAGTTGTGGGTACAAAAAAGCACGATATTTTAACCGCTATTGAAGCAACAATTGAAGATAGAAGAGAATTGCCTGAAAAATCTCCCTTTGGAGATGGTGATGCAGCTGAAAAAATTGTAGCCATAATTCGGGAAAACTTCTTTTCTAAAGAAGAGATGTAGCTGCAAATTCTATCCACTAGTTTAAGCTAATCATTTTAACACAATTTTGAGGAATAGATGTGGGAAATTATAGAAACAGAGTGGACATAATAGCTGACATACTGCAAGTTGCTAGCCAAAACGCCAAAAAGACACAAATAATGTACCAAGCAAACTTGAGCTACAAAGTTTTAAAGCGATATCTGCGAGATATAACCGCAGCTTCTTTGATAAGCTTCGAGAGTGCCGACCAATTGTACGTGCTTACACAGAAAGGGCGCAATTTCCTTGAAGCATACAAGGATTACTCTAGAACCAACAAGATCGCAGAGAAGCGCCTCAACGATGTTGATAGCAAAAAGAAGAATTTAGAAGCGTTATGCCCAAACAAATAAGCAACCTTATCAAGGTTTTTTGGTTCTGATTGCGAAAGAACATAAGTCTAGGCGGCCACTTGCTCAGTAGGCTCCAAATTCTAACCATCAATAAAACCCAACACTCTCAGGCTAATTAGCTTCCAAGTAGTCAATGAATCAGTTAGTCTAGCGGTTACCACTAAACGTTACAACTTGAAACACACACCAGTAAGTACTGAATAAAATAGCTTTGCAGAATGGTTTATTATAGATCTATATTCCATACAACTTTAAATATGATGAAGACAAAGCTAAGTTTGAAGAGTTTTATAGCAAGTATTACAGTTGAATGGTGCAATCATAGTGCGAGAGAAGGGAGATACGTAATATATGCCATCAACCTTGGTATTAGTGGCTGCTTTAAACGAGGAAAAAGGCTTAGAGCTTACTTTGAGCGAACTTAAGAAGCATGTTGACGCTTCGAAGTTGCTCGTTGTTGATGGCAATAGTTGTGACCAGACCGTGCATGTTGCCAAGAGTTTGGGTGCTGATGTTCTGTATCAAGAAGGCAAAGGCAAGGGTGATGCTATAAATTCCGCTCTTCAATATTTAAATGGCGACTTTGACTATGTTGCTTTGATTGATGCTGACTATACTTACCCTGCAGCAAATATTCCGCGGATGATCAGAATTTTGGAGGAAAATCCGAAGTTGGGTATGATTTGCGGAAATAGATTTAATTCTCATTTTCATGCCGAATGGATGTCAGATTTATTTTACATCGGAAATAGAATGTTAGCCCTAACTCATAATCTGTTTAATGGCGTAGACATGCGTGACCCTCTTACGGGATTACGCGTTGTACGCTGGCAAATTCTTAAAAACTGGAAACCCAGATCGAAAGGATTCGATATTGAAGCTGAGTTGAATTACCATGTAGAGAGGCAGGGTTTTGGGATTAAAGAAATTGACATTGAATACCGGTCTCGAGTAGGGGAAAAGAAATTGAAATTAAGGCACGGGTTTCAAATTTTAAAAAGGATTCTTGTGGATACGAACTTTTTACAGTAAATTCATAATTTGAGAATTCTTAACCTGAATGAAAACCTTGTTTCGAGGGCATCTTATATTTTATAGACATAAAACATGAAAACTTCAAAAATGGTAAATTCTTTGAAAAATCTGGTTAAAACAATATCAAGAGTTGAAAAATCTGTCAAAACCAATAAATGATTTTTGTCCTAGCTGTAACTCTCAAGGCTTGAGAGTCTTCTACGATGTTAAGAGTATTCCAATTAATAGTTGTATCATGTTTTCTAATCCAAGCGAAGCAATCAGCTTTGCTCGTGGTGATCTAATTCTGGGTTTTTGCGAAAATTGTGGGTTTATATCTAACATAGCTTTCGATCCCTCTAAGTTAGACTATGCATCTTTGATTCCAGAGGAGCAAGGTTTCTCATCAACATTTAAGGCTTTTGCTGAAAGAATTGCCACACATCTAATAGAGAATTATGATTTGCATGGAAAGCATATTATAGAGATTGGATGTGGAAGAGGAGATTTTCTGGCGTTAATATGTGAACTAGGTGACAACCTCGGAGTGGGTATTGATCCATCGTCCGTAGCTGGCGATATAGACCGTGCTGTGTCAAAAAAACTGACCTTCATCCATGATTACTTCTCTGAAAAGTACGCAGGTTGTATTGGCGATTTTATATGTTGCCGTCATACTCTGGAACACATTCCTAATACTGCTGAATTTCTAAATAGTGTTAGAAGATCTATAGGTGAAAATCTCAGCACATCTGTCTTCTTTGAAGTTCCAGATGTTACCCGAATTTTAAAGGAAGTGGCTTTCTGGGATATTTACTATGAGCATTGTTCTTATTTCACACTAGGCTCGCTGGCTAGGCTCTTTAGATTCTGCAGATTTGAAGTAACCAATTTGGTCAAAGATTATTCAGATCAATATTTGCTTATTGAGGCAAAACCGGTACGCAAAAAATCTGTGAAAGTGATGGAAATTGAAGAAAGCGTTCAAAGTACTGCCAGGGATGTAGAAAACTTTTCTGCAAGTTGCAGAGATAAAATCGCAAAATGGCAAGATCAATTGAAACGAATTAGGGATATGAAAAAGAAAGCTGTCATTTGGGGATCTGGATCTAAATGTGTTGGTTTTATGACCACACTAGGCGTTAAGGATGAAATTGAGTATATTGTTGATATTAATCCAAATCGCCACGGAAAATTTATAGCGGGTGTTGGTAAAAAGATAGTCTCTCCCGAGTTTATTAGGAATTATAGACCAGAAATAGTCATAGTCATGAATCCTATCTATCATAGCGAGGTTGAACAAATGCTCGAAAAAATGGGAATTTTTCCAGAATTTCTTCTATGCACTTGAATTATTAAAAAAATAAAATGCGCGAGCGTGATTTTTTTGCTCAATTTTTTCAGCCTATTTATACTCAAGCTAATTACTATTAGCTTTGAAAAAACACTGCTTCTAATTAAATTTTGAACACGGCTTTCCTAGAGATCTGAATATATACTTTGAATCGGAAGATAGTTAATATATTTTGCAATGTTGGATTATTGAGGTAATTGAACATGCATGTATTGGTTACAGGAAATAAAGGCTACATAGGAACAGTCATGGTGCCGATGTTGCAACATGCAGGATTTGAAGTTTCTGGGCTTGATAGCGACCTTTTTGAAGGAAGTGTTTTCGGAGATGCATCAACAACAGGTGGCATCCCAAATATTCCTTACCTTAGGAAGGATATACGTGATATTGAATTATCGGATTTGAAAGGAGTTGATGCCATTGTCCACCTTTGTGCTCTTTCGAACGACCCCCTAGGTAATCTTAATCCGAAAATCACTTATGAGATAAATCATGAGGCTTCTGTGAGATTAGCCAAATTGGCAAAGAAAGCTGGGATCAAACGTTTTGTATTTTCGTCTTCATGTAGTGTTTATGGTGCTTCAATGGCGGGGGTTGTGGATGAAGAATCAGAAGTAAACCCGATTACTCCTTATGCAGTTTCTAAAGTTCTAGTGGAAAAGAGTATTTCAAAGTTGGCGGATTCAAAGTTTTTCCCAACTTTTCTAAGGTCCTCCACTGCTTATGGGCTTTCTCCAATGTTGCGGTTTGACCTAGTTGTTAATAATTTTGTTGCTTGGTCCCTCACTAAGGGAACCGTTTTGTTAAAAAGTGATGGAAGTGCTTGGCGACCGTTTGTTCATATCCAAGATATTTCACGTGCTTTTATTGCAGTCTTGAACGCACCGCATGAATTAGTAAGCAATCAGATTTTTAACGTCGGCAAAAATGAGGAAAACTATAGGATAAGCGAAGTTGCAGAGATTGTTGAGAAGATTGTGCCAAACTCTAAAATTGCTTACGTTGATGGTGCTGAAGCCGATTATCGCTCGTATAGGGTTAAATTCGACAAGATTGCTCAAATGTTGACTGAGTTTAAGCCTAAATGGACTGTTCCTCTCGGTGCAAGACAGCTTTATGATGCTTATGTAAAAGTAGGTTTACTTGTGGAAGACTTCGAAGGGCCTCGATTCCGACGAATTTCTAATCTTAAAAACAGCTTGCGTTCTGGCAGGCTGGATGTGAATCTTCGTCGGATAGATTAGAGTGAATGAGTTGATTGAATCTGACTACTAATAGTCTTCCTCGATGCAGATTTTGTAATGCGCAGCTAAAACACACTTTCGCTGATTTGGGATTGCAGCCCCTAAGTGAAAATTATCTTAAACCTGAACAGTTAAATCAGATGGAACTTTTCTATCCTTTACATGTTTATTTTTGTGAAAATTGTTTTTTGGTCCAATTAGAAGAATCAGTTACTCCGCAGGAAATCTTCAAAGAATACGCTTATTTCTCTTCGAGTTCAAAAGGGTGGATTAGGCACGTAGAAACCTATGCAAAAATGATTATTAAAAAGCTTGATTTACGAACTGAAAGTCAAGTTGTGGAGATTGGAAGCAACGACGGTTACCTTCTGCAATTCTTTGCGTTAAGAGGCATTCCAGTTCTAGGGGTAGAAGCTGCAGCCAACGTCGCGGAAGAGGCAATTAAAAAAGGTATTCCTACAATTGTTAATTTCTTCGGAAGAGAGGTTTCGAAGGAACTAGTGAAAAGGAATAAAATGGCAGATCTGCTTATAGGTAACAATATTCTGGCTCAGGTTCCAGATATAAATGGTTTCGTAGAGGGATTGAAGACTTTGCTTAAACCCTCCGGGGTGATAACACTTGAGTTTCATCATTTACAAAATTTAATTGAAAGAAATCAATTTGACACAATCAGTCATGAGCGTTTTTCATACTTTTCGTTCTTCATAGTTGAAAAAATACTTGCTTCTCATGGCTTAAAGGTTTTTGATGTCGAAGAGTTAGCAACTCATGGAGGCTCCTTAAGAGTCTATGCCCGACACGCCGAGGATGTTTCTAAAGGTGTAACACCTAAAGTGAGTAAGCTTAGAAAGAGAGAGCAAACAGCCGGATTAATGAAAACCGAAAAATATCTTATGTTTTCTGAAAAAGTGAAGGAGACAAAACGGTCCATACTAGATTTGCTAATAGAGCTTAAACGAAACCGAAAATCAATTGTTGGATATGGTGCACATGCTGAAGCGCATACGCTTCTAAATTATTGTTGTATAAGATCAGATTTTCTTGAGTATACTGTCGATCGGAACCCTCATAAACAAGGTAAATTTATAGCAGGAGTCCGTATACCAATTTGTCATCCTGATAGAATTGAAGAAACAAAACCCGATTATGTGGTGGTTTTACCTTGGAATATAAAGAACGAAATAATGAATCAAATATCCTACATTGGCAGGTGGGGTGGGAAATTCATTTTATTAATTCCTGAAACAAAAATGTATAATGCGGAGGGAGAAGTTTTATTTGAAAACTCATCTAAGGAGGTAAACTAATGAAAGTTGTTCTATTTTGTGGGGGCTTAGGACTTAGGTTGCACCCATCTACCGAGAGAATCCCAAAACCTTTGGTTAAGGTCGGAGGACAACCTATTCTTTTGCATCTAATGAAATACTATTCATACTTTGGACATAAAGAATTTGTTCTTTGCCTCGGATACAAAGGAGAAGAGATAAAGAAGTTTTTCTTAAACTACGACGAATGTCTTTCAGGTGATTTCATTCTTTCAAATGGCAAAAAGAAGGAGAAGCTATTTAAGAGCGATATTGAAGACTGGACAATTACTTTCGCAGAAACGGGTTTAAAATCGACTTTGGGAGATCGACTAAAGGCTGCTGAGAAATATGTAAGTGAAGAGGACCGATTCTTAGCAAATTATTCTGACGGACTTACTGATTTGTTTCTTCCTAATCTAATTGATTTTGCGATTAAGCAAGGAAAAATTGCCTGTCTTATCACTGTGAAACCTTCGGTTGCTTTTCATTATGTTTCAACAGATAAGACTGGTTATGTCAAAAATATAAAGCAACTAAATCAAACTCCGATAAGAATAAACGGCGGCTTTTTTGTTTTTAAAAACGAAATATTTGATTACGTAAAGGCAGGAGAAGACCTTGTTTATGAACCCTTTCTAAGACTCATAAAGAAACGCGAATTGATAGCTTATACCCATGATGGATTCTGGGCAAGCCTCGATACCTACAAAGATAAACAGCGTTTGGACGAATTAGCTTCCAAGAACGCTTCTGTTTGGGAAATATGGAATAAGAAAAAGAAAATGTCTGGCACGAAGAACTATGCATAATTTCAGATTTTTTTTGGAAAAAAGAAAACCAAACATTCTATGTTTAGGTGCACACCCAGATGATATAGAAATTGGCTGCGGAGGAACCGTTCTAAAACTAATAAGTGATTTACCTAAAGCTCAATTCTATTGGGTTGTTTTCAGTGGAGACAACAAACGAGCCAAAGAAGCCAAGCAAAGTGCCAATGTCTTTTTGAAGGAAGTCGAATCGAAGACTAAACTTTTTAATGATTTCAAGGAATCGTATTTTCCCTTTTTCGGTGCTAACATTAAGGACTTTTTTGAAAAGCTGAAGCAAAAGATTTCTCCTGATTTAGTATTCACACATTACAGAAATGATGCTCATCAAGATCATCGTTTGCTCTCGCATTTAACTTGGAACACATTCAGGAACAATTTTATCTTGGAGTATGAAATTCCAAAATACGATGGCGATTTAGGGAAACCGAATTTGTATTCTTATTTGAACGAAACTATCGTTCAAAAGAAAGTGAAAAGCATCTGTGAAGTATTTCAGTCTCAAAATAGAAAACCATGGTTTAGTGAAGATGTTTTCAAATCGATTTTGAGGATTAGAGGTGTAGAATCTAATTCGCCAAACGGATATGCAGAAGCCTTCTACTGTCGCAAAATAGTTTTTCGATAACCAAGAGCGTATGGCTAAAAACCTTCTCTCAGACTAAAAATGCGATTATGAAATATTTTTAACTTGATTAGGAAGCAATAAAGTATTATGATATTTCCGATGGATTTGGGCGAGCTTAGCATCTTGATTGCTGTCACAGCTATAATACTGCTAGTTACTTCAGAGTTAATTTCGCCTTATCATCGTAGAATTAAAATATATTTAAGCAGGAAACGGCTTAGGCGAACTGCAATATTTTTTTCTGGTTTGTTTTTGATAATTGTTGGTATAAGAATTTACGAAATAATTATTTCGGCGCTTTAGCAACCAAATTATCTACGGAACCTGCGACTCTACTTGATATTTTTTCGAGGGGCACTTGTAAAGGGTTCGATACTGTTTTACGTTTTCAGTTCTAATATTAAACGAGAAAAATTATCTGCTTGGGTGTATTAATGAAAAAGTTGCGAATTGTTGCTTTTTGCATTGTTGCATTGACATTCGCGGCAGTTTACATGCCTGTTTGTTTTGCCGTTGATGTTGTTGAAGCTACTGAGGCAATCAATCAGGCTGAATTGAGCTTGAACTCAGCATTTGTGGCAGTGGCTGAAGCCTATGAGGCTGGAGCTGATATTAAAGAATTGCTTGAAAATCTTGATATTGCTGGAGATTTCTTATCAGAGGCTCATATGGCGTTTAGATCTGGAGACTATGAAACTGCTAGCGAGCTTGCTGTTAAATGTGGCAACGCTGTTGAAGATATAGTTGCTTTGGCAAATCGTATTGTTGCAAATGCTGAGCAAGAGAAAACTCAACTGTTGATTTTGACGGTGGGGGGATCATGTACTGGTTTGATTTTGCTATTGGTTTTTGGCGTTGTGGGCTGGAAATTTTTGAAAAAACATTATTATAAACGTGTTTTTGAGATGAAACCTAAGGTTGAGGAAACTTGAGTCTGGATAATGTAAAGCTGTTCTATATGCTTTCATGTGTTATACTAGGCTTTATTGTGTTTTTGCCTACTTTGTTTGCTGTTGTTCCATTACCTGAAGGCGAAAGATTCTCAGAGTTGTGGCTGTTAGGATCAAACCACATGATTGAAAATGGCGGTTTTAATGTTTTGAACACTGATCCTTTTTCAGTCTATCTGGGAGTAGCCAATAATATGAAAGCTTTTAAGTTTTACACAGTTTATGTCAAATTAGGGAATTTATCTGACCCACTGCCCAATAGAGCGGCTAGTTTACCTAGTCCCCTGCAGCCAATTTTTGAGTATACTTTGTTTTTAGAAAATGGTGAAGAGTCCGAAAAAGAAATTGTTTTTTCATTTGAGGACGTATCATTTGAGGAAAATATCTGCCGAATTTACCGGCTTTCGATAGACGAGCACGATGTACTAGTAGACAAGATATTGGTTTGGGACGAGCTCAAAGAAGGTTTTTATTGCCAGTTGATTTTTGAATTATGGATTTACAATACTACAACTTCAGATTTTCAGTTTCACAATCGTTCTGTTTGGTTCTGGATAAACCTAAATACATTAATTTAGTTTTTCAGAAGATGGTTTTTCAATAAAAAAGACTTCTTCTTCAGCAAATTCTTGCTAATCTGAAAAAATTTGTCTGGCTAATTATTATAGACTTCCGATAAGCAATTTATATTAAAGTCTTCCAATCTAAGATTGTGAAAATAGAAGACTGTAACGAAAGAAGTAAAATGGGAGAACATGAGAGATGAGAATACTCGTAACAGGCGCAGATGGAATGTTGGGCAGCGCTCTTTGTCCAATACTAATTCGGAGAAAACACGAGGTTTACGCAACAGATTTGACTCCATCAAACGAAGAAACTGAATACTTGGATGTTAGAAGTTATGAGCAAATAGAAAAGGCTTTCACGAAATTTCAACCAAATTTAGTGATGCATTTAGCAGCTGAAACTGATGTGGATAAATGTGAAGTTGATCCTGATCACGCATTTCTTACCAACACTATAGGCACTCAGAACGTATCTCTACTGTGTCAGAAGCACAAAATTGTCATGGTTTATATTAGCACTATAGGCGTTTTCTACGGAGACAAAAATGAACCTTACACAGAGTTTGACAAACCTAACCCAATTAACACTTATGGTAAAAGTAAGCTTGAGGGTGAGAAAATTGTGCAGAGTCTGTTGAATAGATACTATATCGTTAGGGCTGGTTGGATGGTTGGGGGAGGTCCGAAAAGAGATAAGAAGTTTGTTGCGAAAATCATTCGGCAAATAAATGAAAAAAAGGTTATTAGAGCTGTCAATGATAAAATTGGGAGCCCCACCTATACGGTTGACTTTTCTAGATGCTTAGCCGATATCATTGAAACAGGTTATTTTGGTCTTTATCATTGTACTAACAAGGGTTATGGTTCGAGGTTTGATGTCGCCAAAAAAATAGTTAGTATATTGAGCAGGTCTGATGTTACTATCGAACCTGTTTGTTCTGCATATTTCCCTTTGCCTGCACCTAGAGCACGGTCAGAAATGTCTAGAAATTACAAACTTGAACTCCTAAATATGGGCACAACGCGAAAATGGGAAGACGCTCTCAAAGAATACATTGACAAATACTGGAAGTAATTTGTCCAACAACTCCAAACTTTTTTGTGACGTAATTTTGACTCTCACTTTGTTCTTCTCCACATGTAAAATCAACAGTTTCCATATTAATTTCAAGTCCTTCATTTATCAAAAAAGTGAATACATGATCAACGTTTTTGTTTGAACAATAAGACTATAGTAACGCATTTTTAGATGGTGATGATTTGAGAATAGCTTTTTTAACCACAATGGGTATCCCAGCGCGTTATGGTGGATTTGAAACATGTGTAGAAGAAGTTGCTACGAGACTTGCCAAGAAAGGGCATGAAGTAATTGTGTACTGTGGGTACAAAGGCTCAAAACCACAAATGAGATCATACAAAGGCATCCAACTCATACATATTCCTTGTCTGAAAAGTAAATTTCTGGATTTTCCTTTTCGTGCCTTTATTTCTGCTCTTGATGTGCTACATAGAAAGGTTGATATTGCTCATTTCTATGGTTCTGATGCTTGGCCTTTTGTGCTTTTGCCTAGGTTAATATTCTCAAAAACCGTGCTTTCTCTAGACGGATTAGTTTGGAACAGAGGGAGCTATCCATCATTGGTGAGAAATATTCTGCGCTTAACAGCTGGTTTTGCGTTATATACTCCAAAATTAACTACCGTAGATTCAAGATCTGTGCAAGATTGGTATCACCAAAATTATAGTAAATCCCCAATTTATGTTCCTTACGGAGCCAATATTGACTTGACAGAACCTGATGGAAAGTATTTAAAGAAAATTGGCCTTGAGAAAGGAAAATATATTCTCTTTGTTGGAAGACTAGTGCGTGAAAAGGGGGTTCACCATTTAGTAAGAGCTTTTAAAAAAATTACAACTGATTTTAAGTTGGTTATTGTTGGTAGTGATCCGTATAATAGAGAATATGAATCTTTCCTAAAAACTATCGCTAGTGAAAATACTTTGTTCTTAGGTTATGTATATGGAAAGCGCTGTCAAGACTTGTGCAAAGGAGCCTATCTATACGTTACGCCATCCGAACTAGAAGGTACATCCCCTGCTTTACTTACGGCTATGGCGCTTGGAAAGTGTGTACTTGTTAGTGACATTCCTGAAAATATGGAAACTGTCGACAATGTCGGTTTTTTCTTCAAGCATAGCGACTCTCAGGACCTGCAAGATAAACTCCAGTTTTTGCTTTCAAATCGAGAAGTTGTCGAGAAAACTGGATTGAGAGCAATAGAGCGTGTAAGGGTAAATTATAATTGGGATAAGATAACAGGTCAATTGGAAAAAACCTATTTCTCACTAATCTAATAGATCACAACGAGCTATCATTAGTAATAAAAGCAAAAAAACTTTCAATATATTTACTCTATAAACCTCAAAGGCTAAACGTTAGAGAACGCACTCAAGACAAAGTTAGTTCAATCTTTTTCGCTTTTTCTACAACCTAGTCATTAGGTTTCCTTATGAGCTAGATATAATATATTCGTGCTCTTTGGTGAAGTTAAAAGAGGGTGTATAGTATTTCTTATTACGTTTTTATGAAAATGAAGGAAACAATCTGGAAGGCAATAGGGGCTAAGTTATTCAAAAAACGTAGCTTGATCTTAGCAAGGATATTGATGGAACTAACGCAGAATTTAAATTGTTTTAATGAATATCGAGCTTCTGAAACCCTATTACTAGACATTGGATGTGGAAAAGGTGAATTCACGAAAGAGATTTCAAAAGTATTTAATATAGCTGCTGTAGGCATTAATTTGAACAAACATCAAGTTCACGATAAGAATGTTAGTTTTTTGGTTGCAGATGGTTGTTTTTTGCCATTTAAGTCTCAGGTTTTTGCGCTGACCTGCGCTTTCAGTGTAATTGAACATATTAGAAGCAACTGTCGACAAGTTTTCTATAAAGAAGTTATCAATGTTTTAGAAAATAATGGGATTTTAATAGTTCAACTTCCGAATCGCTATTTTCCTATAGAACAACATTCTTTTCTTCCGTTTGTAGGATATTTGCCTCAGAAATTGCACAGCATATTTTATCACAGTTACGTGAGTGTTCCTAGTAAGGATGATACTTTGAAAGAGCTAAGGAAAAGCGGTTTCCTAGTTGTCTCGGTTGTTGCTTATAGAATGCCCGTTTCTATGCTTTATCAAGCGCTCTCTGGAATTATTCCCTTTGGCTTTTTGATTGTTGCGCGTAAATCTATGAATTTGAACACTGAAGTATGCAGTGACAGAATTACATCAAAAAATTTTTGGAAGGTTCAAGAATAAGATAATTAAGAGTCAAGATTCTGAAGAGTCTGTGACAATCATGAAATTCTTAATGACATCAACTTTTTATCCTCCCTTCCACATTGGAGGAGATGCTAATCATGTAAAATACTTAGCAGAAGAGCTAGCAAAGCTTGGTCATGAAGTACATGTTTTTTACAATAGAGATGCTTTTGCTGTGAAGAGAAGAAAGATACACCATGCACCTGAGTTCCAGTCAGGTGTAATTGTCCATACATACAAATCACTGTTAAATTTGACTCCATATACTACCTATCTCTTTGGGATTTCTCCGCGCATAAAAAAGGTTTTCAAAACTTTGGTCAATCAAATTAAACCTCAAGTTGTCCATCACCATAATATATCTCTGCTGGGATATGACATCATCGATAGGATTGGGTCATACGTCAATATATACACCGCACACGATTACTGGTTGATTTGCCCTCAAAATGATCTGCGAATAAATGGGATTCAAGACTGTAGTGGTAAGTCCTGCATAACATGTGCATTAAAACGGAAAAAGCCTCCACAATTGTGGAGGTATCATAATGGCTTTAAAAGAATCACTGGCAAACTAGATTTGATCATTGCTCCAAGCACTTACCTTCAACAGAGACTATCACGAGAACTTGCTATCAAATCTATTGTAATACAAAACTTTGCACCTCTACCACCCAGTCGAATACCTGAAAATGAATATTCCGATTACTATCTCTTCGTTGGATCTCTGGAAGAACACAAAGGCATATTTAACCTACTTCAGGTTTTTAGCAAGTCTCGCGAAAAAATAGGCGCTAAACTGATTATTGTAGGAAGAGGTAGCCTTGAGCCTAAAATTAGACATTTTATCCACATCCATTCTCTTCAAGAATTAGTTATTTTCATAGGAGCTGTAAACAAAGAAAAATTGTATTCTCTATATTACAAGGCTAGAGCCTTAGTAGTGCCTTCGATCTGGCCAGAAAATGCGCCTCTGGTGACTTTGGAAGCTCTATCAGTAGGCACTCCTGTCATAGCATCAAATACTGGCGGTTTGCCTGAGATAGTAGGAAACATTGATAAAAAACTAGTCTTCGAGGATTTTATTGAGCTCGAGCATCTTCTAACTAATTTCCACAAACATGATGTCGCTTCAAACAAAATAAGGGAAGTCTATGAAAAGAATTTCTCGCCAAACGCATTTGTTGGCAAGTACATCAATATGATTAACAGCATTGGTGGATAAATTGTCAACTTGTCTTTTCTCAAGAAAGCTTTTTTTAACCTGTTATTAACTTCAATCGAATCGATTCAATCTTTCCTATTCATTGCAGAAACAAAAATTTAGTTATTAACATTGTAATGCCTAATGCTGCGCGAATCTATACAACAACCCACCCTTACCTGAACGCTAATTATATAAAATGCATTGTAACATCATTTTTCCGAACAATTATGTTCGCTATGCACGTATATGCTTATAGGAACCTACTGTAGTTGCAAAGTGTGTTTAAATGATGCTTATCTAAAATAATTAAATTAAACTGTGTATTGGTGTTGAACAGTCCTACGACATTGCTTAAATAGAAGAGAGTACTCGGTAAAGCAGCTAGGAATGATTACTTCAAATGTTCATAACATGGAGTCAAGCAGAAAAGAGAGTTGTCTACGTTTTCTTTAATGTGACAATATTGTTCTTTTTGTTCTTTTCAGTCTGTTCCGGTTTTCCTGCTGTAAAAGCAGCACCATCTGCACAATTATCTCTAGTCTCTCACGGAAATATTATATATAATCCTTCGTTGAGTCCTCCAATTTCAGACTCAAGAACTAACTTGGCTTCTATTCCAGTTGATTGGACAGATACAGGGCACAGTATTGGTAATCATGACAACATTGTTTATCCAAGCGACCTTCATGATGGTGTAGCTAGCATAAGAGTTACTAAAGACCTTAGTGGAGATAACTCCGCAAATGAGGTTAACTGTAAATGGATAGAAGTTTATGCAGGGGATCTCGTTGTTATGCGATCCTGGATTAAGACAACAAATAATACAATACACTATGATAATTCTGGGGCCAGAATAGCTTTTGATTATTTCAGCGAAACTGGTAGAATTAACGGTCCAGGTTCAGCTGAAGAAGCTCAAGAAGGCATAGCGTGGAATATTGATGATAAGTATTCTGATGAGAACCAAGCTAATTTTGTTCCTTGGGGTCAAACCGAATGGATACTTCGTGAATGGGTCGTTAGTATTCCAGAATATGCAATAGGTGATGGATGGCTTACACGTCCCGGTGATACTCCTTTTGGTATGCAGGACAAAATTAGTGGAATCATTCCTTGGATGCAAGTTAGTGGAGCTGGTGTAGATCAAAATGCAGGCTACTTCGCAGATTTCGAGTTATATATTTACAGAAACGGTGCTTGGTTGTAGAAAACACATATGAACGACCAACTTAAGTAGGTAGTTCGAAGTAATTTTTTGTGATAATTTTAATGCTCATTTTGCAAGGTTGCCGTAATTACAAATCCTTTAACATTACTTCAAATGCTGTACTTTTTACAATGGGTTATTTTGCAACCATTGACCTCAGTATTAAGGAAGTCTATAATATACATGTTGATGTTTACGGTCAGCGAAAGCATAGATGAAAAAGAACAGTGGATTAGCTATATAGTATGTTAATGATTAAAGTTTGAATTAGTTTGGTGAAATGTTTGGAAAAGTACAAATTACTTTTTTTTCCGCTTGCTTTGGGCGCAATATTAATGCTTTTTTCATGGTTTTCAAGTTATCCCTTATTAGTCAACTCTGTAGATGATTATGTTTTCAATCATTTGTCTATTGTCTATTGGTTCAGTTTGGTCATAAGCCTGACATCAATGTTTTTGATAGCTGCGACCTCTAAAAATAATACTCTGAAATGGGTGATGACTGTTGCTATTGTTGCAACTATGTTTTCCTTATCCTATTTCTACTCGTCTCCGCCTACTTCCGATGCAAATCTCTTTAGAGGTCTTAACGAAAATTTCGCAAATACAAAGAGTTTGGACGTTGTTTCATATAGACAATCATATTTCCAATGGCCCTCTGTTTTCATTCTATCTTATATTGCCACCGCTATTAGCGGAATAAATCTAGCTACCTTTGAATTCTTGATGTATGGACTACTTGGTTTGCTATTAACAACAACTTTGTATTTGTACTTTTCCAAATCCTTCAAGAATGGGGCTTTCGTAGCAGTAATTGCGTTTTTCATAGTGAATTCGAATTATTTAAATTATCAGTTTGCCGCCTATACAATTGCTCTTTGTCTTTTGTTTCTTCTGTTTATACTTGATACCAAAAGGTCTAGTTCTAGTGTTACACTTACAATGCTCCTCCTATTTTTTGCAATTACAATAACCCATGCTTTTGTACCTCTATTTTTTGCCATTTTCTTGCTAATGAATTGGATAGTTACTAGATCCAAACGATATATTACGCTCTTTCTGTTTGCTGCGGCTACTTACTTCATCTATCAATTCACTTCAGCTTCATTCTCTTTCGCAAATCTTGTTATACGTATGTTAACTATAGAGTCAGAATTATCACGAGTTGTTAGAATTGTTCCTTGGGCGCATCCTATTGATGCTATAGCACAACAGTTTACTGCGCCAACAATAGTTATAGGTGCTATTGTGTGTTTTGCCGGTTTTGTTTATCTTCTGGCAAAAAGGAAATTGCGATCTCAAGACAAAGCCATATTTCTACTGGGAATTTTTTATTTGGGTTTAGGTGTCGCTTTTTATACTCTTGGGTCTAGGGGAATCGCAATTGCCTTTATTCCAATTTCTCTTGGCGCCGCATATTTATATCAGAGTAAATTCAGACCATTTTCTAAGGGGATTTTCCTCATTTTGCTAATATTGTTTATATTTACCCCAATGCGTTTAACTTTCTTCAAAACCGGTCTGTTTTTCCAGACAAATCAAGGTTACGAAGCTGCGAATTTCCTCGTTGATAATTATAATTGGAATGAATATAGCTTAATTGTTGCAGACTACAGAACTACTGATTATTTAGCGTCTAGAGTAACGGGAAATGCTGATTTCAATACAGTTCCTGATCCTTCTCAATTCAAATATGCTGATACACTATTCTACGACGTTGGTCTCGGGATAAACATGGACTACTATTTTAACCGCACTATTGAAGATACCCTTGATGAGGATATGCTGAATGTGTTATATGATAACGGATACTCTCTTGTTATCACACAAATAAAGACCTGATAATTTTTACAGATTAGAATGTTATTATTTGTCTTTGCATCCTAATCATTCTCTTAAAAGAGCTTTACATTGAAGCGTTATTTCTCTTATTCATCGTTTTAAAAATTGATAATAATATCCGCGGGTATTGTGCCGAGTAGCACTTGGAAAGAGTTTCATTCTGGAATACAATGAACATAGGGAGATGAATTTTTATTATCAAAGAACGCACGCTAGAATTTCTAGAATTTTTAATATTCACAAAATAAGTGTAAGCAATAGATATGGAAAACTCTGGAATGTGTACTTTCAAGCTATTCAAAAAATTGTGTCCTTTGAATGGTGGGAGATAAATTTCCAATAAATGCTGAAGAAATCATAAATCTTTGGGACATTCTTGCCTGTTCCCAATGCTTAGGTAGTCATTTGGCAAAAACAAAAACTGGAATTGAATGCACTTCATGTCATTCTCGGTTTGAAGAAACGGTAAGTGGGCAGCTTGATTTTCGATTGAGGAGAGAAAAAAAGGTTATCATTCCTTTCACGCTTTCTCCTTCGTACAAACCTAATGAAGAATTATTCCATATACTGCCAATGAACCCTAGAATTGAAGCTAACCCTGTGGAATCGAAGTTGCTTTCAAAGGAACTAAAAAGTTACATCCCTCGTCCTTCCTCAAATTCAAGCATTATGCTCGACTTGGGATGTGGGAACTCAAGACATAGGTCAACATTTGAACAGGCGGGTTTCAAGTATGTGGGTTTGGATATTGCTTCACAAGAGGCAACAATTTTGGCTGATGCACACGCCTTGCCTTTTAAGGCCGAGTCATTCGAATTCCTCTTTAGCTTCGCAGTTCTTGAACATTTACATTTTCCTTTTGTAGCTATGAATGAGGCCTATCGGGTATTGAAGCATGGCACTCGATTTATTGGCTCAGTTGCGTTTCTTGAACCTTTCCATGGAAATAGTTTTTATCATAATACTCATTATGGTCTACTCAATTCCCTAAAGTGTGCTGGTTTTAGTGTAGAACATATTTCTCCTCACCCCTACTGGGATGTTTTGACTGCTCAGGCCTCAATGAGTCTATTCCCAAAGATGCCAAAAGCATTGAGCAGAGCTCTCGTTCTTCCATTGAGGACTATCCACAAGCTCTACTGGAAGACTGCACATTTACTGAATCCAAATCAAGCAAAGGAAATTAAGAGACTGCTCTGGACAACCGGAGCGTTTTTGCTTATTGCTTCAAAACATTAGAATTGGTGTTTGTTATGCGAAAAATTTTGATTACAAACACTACAATTTCTTGGAATAAAGGATCTGCAGCGCAAGTTATTAGCGTTGTCAATATTCTAAAACGTTTTTTTCCAGATATAGAATTTACTCTTTTATCCTATTGCCCAGAATTAGATTCAAGTTATTGTTCACGATATGGTATTAACCTCATTAGCTTCTCTAATAAGAAATACCAGAAATTTCGAACTCTTTTACTTGTTTATTCATTCGGTTTATTTCTTACCGTATTGCGTTCAGCTTTCTATTCTTTTTTGCATACTATAGGATTTAATAAAAATTATTTAACGGTGAATGATAAACATGTTAGGGTATATGCTGAAGCAGACTTAATTCTGGATTTAAGTGGTGATAGTTTTAGTGATTGGAAGAATCGCTCTATTATGAACGTGTTGGCTTTACTACCAGCAATTCTATTAGGAAAGAGATTTGTTTTATTTTCTCAATCGATTGGACCATTCAACTTTGTGACTCTTCCATTCGCAAGATTCTGTCTTGAAAAATCGAACCTTATTGTAATAAGAGAAGAGATTACTAGACGCTATCTTGAATGCATAGGCATTAAGAACCGGCATTTGTCTCTTGCTGCCGATTGTGCTTTTCTTTTGGAACCGCCATCGTCAACAAGGGTTTTGGAAATCTTAAAAGCCCATCATATTTCAGAACAAGATCGACCTTTAGTTGGTATCTCTGTAAGCGGCTTTATGCTGGATCAGTTTTTCAAAGGTTATGATATTCAATATTTTTCTATTATGTCAGAGATTACAGACTATATTGTGCAAAGTAAAAAAGCGTACGTTGTTCTTTTACCTCATTCAATTACCCCTTGTTATTGGGGTAACGACGATGTAAACGCCATCAAAGGTGTTTACAGATTGGTTAAGAACAAGAGAAATGTTAAGCTTGTTGATGGTGATCATGATCCTATAGAATTAAAAGGAATAATAGGATGTTGCGACTTTTTTATCGGTTGCAGAATGCATGCTAATATTGCAGCTATTTCTCAAAATATTCCAACAATAGCGCTGGGTTGGAGTAGAAAATACTACGGAATCATGAAAAGAGTTGGAATGGAAGAATATGTCTGCAATTTGGAGAATTTAAGCTTAGAAGAACTTAAAGCAAAAATCGACAGGTTGTTCTCAAATAGGGAACAAATTCATAAAAAGCTAGCAATTAAAACAAGAAACGAAAGAAGCTCAGCTCTTAACGCAATCAAGCTAGTAGTAGGTCTTCTTTCTTCAAACTAAAAAAGACTAAGGAAATAACGATATGGTTGAAGGCATCAAAGAAGAAGGTACAATTCAAAACATAGTTGAACAAGGTTTCTGCATAGGCTGTGGAACCTGCGTTGCTCTATGCCCAAAAGATGCGTTGTCAATTGTGGAATGCAAGAATACAGGTACGTATATACCTAGGTTAGAATATTCAAAATGCAACAAATGCGGTTTTTGTTTAAGGATTTGTCCCGGAACTGAGCCAAATTTTGATGAACTGAACTTGATTGCCTTTGGTCAAAAAACCAGAAACCATCTTGTGGGTAACTATATAAAAAGTTATTCGGGTTATTCGACGGATCAAAATTTGCGATACAACTCAACTTCAGGTGGACTGATACCCGCACTATCGATATTCGCCTTGGAAAATGGAATCGTCGACGGTGTTTTAACCACTCGGGCAACTGATAAAAAACCTCTTAGGCCAAACCCATTCATTGCACGAACCAAAGAAGAGATCATATCTGCTCTTGGTTCTAGGTATTGTCCTGTTTCGGCAAACTTTGCAATTAAGGATATTCTAAAAAACGAAGGTCGATATATACTAATTGGGTTGCCCTGTCATATTCAAGGGGAGCGCAAAGCACAAGCAATAAACAACGAATTGAAAAAAAGAATACAGCTTATTTTTGGCCTTGTATGCAATCACACTCCGACTTTTCACGCAACAAACTTCTTACTAAAGAAGTTCAAAATTCCCATAGAGAGCATAGCTAAGATAGACTACCGAAGCAGAGGTTGGCCAGGTGGCCTGAGAATTTTAATGGATGATTACTCTGAACATTTCATTCCCTTCAGTTCTTCCTACTATTGGGGCTATGTTTTTCAAAATTTTTTCTGGCCAAAAAGATGTCTAGTCTGCAATGATAAACTCTGCCAACTCGCAGACATCATATTTATGGATGCTTGGCTTCCCAAGTTCTCTTCAGATAAGAGTGGATTGTCGCTTATAGTAATCAGAAGCAAGAAAGGTGAAGAATTAATTCAGAAGGCGATTAAGAAAGGAGTTGTGAAGTTGCAACCGATATCAGTTAGTGATGTCATGCAATCTCAACATATACTAATGACCGTCCGCAGAGTAGTCGCAAGAAGATTCGCCTTGAATTATAGCTCTAAGGAATTTTCTAGCACTGGTATACTTCCTCAAAGACCAGAACTGACTCCATCTTTTTTAGATCTGCTTGATGCCTATCATCTAATTTTCGTAAACAAATTTTGCAGAAATAATTCGATGCTAATGCAACTCATTATTGATTTCCATGTGAAACTGTGGGATTTTGCACGCTCAGTAAAGAAAAAAGCAACAAAAGTGTAGGTCAGTTGTTCTCAAACCTCTTCAGAAAAAAGGCGCTTATATATTTTGAGTAATAGGCGAGGCTAAAAATTGGTGACTTGAAATGTTATCTGATCTCAACGAAGATAAACAATCCAATTATCTAAAGAAGAGAATTATTTGGGTTACTTTTCTCGTTCTTGATGCTCAACTTCACAAAACATCACAATTCGAAATTTTGGGCCATCTCGCAAAAAAAGGGTATAATACAACACTTATTGCCATCCAATCAAAAAGCAAATTTCTAAAAAAGAAAAAACAGGTATCAGTGATGGCAATTCCCTTGAGAAACATTCCCATAATTACGAGCTTTGTTTATAGCATACTGGTGTTTCTCTTTCTTCCTCTTTACACTATTTTCTCAAAACCTGATTTCATTATTACGCAGCCAACAATTCCAATTACAAGTTTCATTTCGACATTTCCGATTTCTCGCCTCAAAAGGATAAAAATACTTTTGGACATCAGAACTGTACCAGTTCAAACGGGTTTTCGTGGCTTTCTGCATGATTTTTTGTTTTCAACCTCCATCTTAGCGGCTAAGCAATTTTTCGATGGAATTACCATAATCACTTCTTCGATGAAAGAGGAACTTTGTAGAAAATACAATTTAGCTCCAGAGCTAATCGGAGTTTGGTCAAGTGGTGTTTCCCCTTCACTTTTCAATCCAGAAATTTGGGTTCCTTACGGCTTGAAAATAAGAGATAGACTTGGACTAAAAAGAAAGTTTGTTGTCTTCTATCACGGAGCTTTATCGCCAAATCGGGGTCTAGTTGAGACTGTCGAGGCCATTAAACTTATACGGCGTCAATACCCTGAAGTCGTTCTCTTCCTTCTTGGATCGGGACCATTGGTTCCCGTTCTAAAAGGATTGGTTGAGATAAACAACCTTACTTCTAACGTTATAATTCATGACCGAGTAGATTATGAAGACGTTCCCAAATATATTTCAATGATTGATGTGGGCATTATTCCATTACCCGATATGCATTATTGGAGATCTCAGAGTCCGCTAAAGCTTCTTGAGTACTTAGCTATGGAGAAGGTAGTGGTCCACTCCGACATTCCAGCACATAGAGACATCATTGGCAAAGAGACCTGCGGAATCTATATATCCAATATCAATCCTGCAGAAATTGCAAAATCAATAATATATGCTCTGCATAACAAAGGTAAACTTAAGAATTGGGGAAAAATTGGCAGAAACATTATTCTAGATGGATACACTTGGCAAAATGTAGCTAGCGAGCTAGAAAGTTATATGCATCTGCTAAATATTAACTGAAAAAGTTTGTTTTACATCGTTATAAATAGATCAAATATTGTTTGCCAAAAGTCTAAGAAAATGTTACGTGAGACTATTCGTTCTATATTGTTACCTCAGTTAAAAGGGTAGACGCAGATCTCTTAAGAGTGGAGTGACCTTTAGCCGAAAGAATTTTCCGTATGCAGCGACTGCCCTTTATCTAAGAATGAAATTTCTTTGAAGATTCTGATATTAGAAGTGTTTTTATCGCCAAACAAGGCAATAGGAGTTTGAAAGCTATTAAGCCGATAGTAAGTGTAGTCATGACGGTTAGAAATGCAAGTGCAACAATTGGTGATTGTTTAAATTCTATCCTAAATCAGACCTTTAACAATTATGAGATAATTATAATTGATGATTTCAGTACTGATGATACTAAGGAACTAATTCAAGAGTTAGACAATAACCGACTGAAGTATTTTCGAAACGAGAAATGGCTTGGCATTTCGCCAAGTCGAAACAAAGGCATAAAGAAAGCAGCTGGAGAAAACCTTTTTTTCACCGATGGGGATTGCTTCGTTTCAAGGAAATGGATCGAAGAAGGCTTAAAATTCCTAAATGGTCCCAATTGTGTTGGAGTGGAGGGTAAAATCATCTACGTATCTGAGGACTATAAACCGACACTATCTGATCACGTTATGGAGAACAGGTGTGGTGGCAATTTCATGACAGGAAATATGGCTTATAAGAAAGCTATTTTAGAAAAGGTTGGTGGTTTTGATGAAAGATTGACTTATCTTGAGGACAGAGATATTGCCTTTAGAGTAATGAAGTATGGGCAAATCTGTTTCAATCCAGAAATGATAGTATATCATCCTCAGGTGATTTTCACGCCTAGAAGATTAATTGAATCAGCTGCTAACATCAAAAACCGTGTTCATCTATACAAGAAATTCCGTAAAAAAGAGTTTCTGCTTTGGCGTATTCTTTATCCTCAAAATCTAGTAAAATTTCTTTTTCCTCCTCTAGTATTTTTTAGTCTCTTTTCAAAAAAATTTAAGAATTCAAGTGACCTTAGATTGTTGCCATATATGTATATTTTTCTGGTTTTTCAAAGATTGCAATTATGGAAAGAGTGCGCAAAAGAAAGAGTTTTTTTAATTTAAAAACTGAAAACAACATCTAAACTATGGGAAGGGAAAAATTAATTTGGAAAAGAAAAATAAGTCACGTGTAAACATTGGTATGCCAGTTTTTAACGGTGAGAAATACCTTAGGGAATCAATAGAGTCAATTCTGAATCAGACGTATTCTGATTTTGAGCTTATTATCTCTGATAATGCATCTACCGATCGTACTAAGAAGATTTGTCAAGAATATGCCAGCAGAGATAGTCGTATACGTTACTATCGAAACCAGAAAAATATCGGAGGACCCAAAAATTACAATCGGGTTTTTGAGTTGTCCTCAAGCGAGTATTTCAAATGGGCTGCTTACGATGATGTTCTTGCTCCTGAATTTCTAAGAAAATGCATATCAGTTCTTGATTGGGATTCTTCGATTGTTGGATGTCATTGTCGGACAGGTCGAATAGACCAAAACGGCGTCTTTTTGGGCTATTACAACGAAGGACTGTTGAAAAGAATAAGTTCGCCAAAGGTTCATGAGCGTTTCCGTGACCTAATGGGTTTGTATTATACTACAACACCTTTTCACGGAGTTTATCGCTCAAGTTTTTTTGCTAAAAGCCAACTTCATGGGAGTTATATAGGAGCGGACAGAAATCTCGTGGCTGAATTGAGTCTTATGGGCCGAATTTACGAAATTCCCGAATGCTTGTTTTTCTGGAGAGAACACCCTGATTCTTACACCTCAATATTCTACGGTAGTACTCGAAATCACACAATAGACAGGTTACGGGCGGAATCAGCTTGGTGGTCTAAAGAGAGTGGAACTTATTTTCCGCACTGGAAAACCTGTCTTGAGTACTTTAGGTCCGTAAATCGGGTTAAACTAGGTTTCTTTGAAAGACTTTTATGTTATAACCAAATATTCGATTGGATTAAGGAGGAGGGTCGCCGATTTATGGCCAAGGACATACTGCTCTTCATGCTGCAGCATTCTAGCTTTGTAAGCAAAATGCTGCAGCATGTCCCATCGAAAATCGGGGCAAGAATTCTACCTTAAAGCAAAAAATCAGTCTATAAGCCAAAGATTATGCTATAATTGCGATTAAATCTGTTTTCATTCCTTTTCTCGCTTCTCTTAGTATTTCTATTTAAACGCAAAAGGCATTTCTGATAAAAGGATCTTGATGCTAATTAAAGCCTTAGTCAAACAGGTAAAAAGCGTATGGATCCGCCCAAAAAACGGGCAAAACAGCTCTATTTCGCAATCCTAAGCTTAAGGATGTTTTATATGGAAATGTATAATATCCCAACTTTAATATGAGCCTTTGAATAGAAGTATGCCCCGTGTCTTCTATTTTTATTGAAAGGATGCTGCGTATGAATATTCAGAAAATCTGCATACAGCCGAAAAGTGATTTTTCAGGAAGTTAAATTGTGCTAGTTGTAATTAGAAACGAAGAAAATCTTTCCGCTAAGACGAATTTTATTGTTAGCCTACTTAATCATATCCCAAACAATAGATTTTTTTATGTTTTCAGGAAGGAGAGCAATAAATTTAGGGAAAAATGGCGCAATAGCGAGGTTCAATTGCCTTCAACAACTTTGGGCCTTCTAATATACTATTCACTTATAATGCTAAAAAGTCCAAAAGATGCTCGGAATGGATTAATGGCCCGTTTATCACTAGCTAAGCGCAAACACTTGCTTGTCGGAGCAGGTTTATTATCAATGCTTTCGCGCACTCTGTATTTGCGTTTCGGAACCTCAGCTCGGGATAATAGATTATTTCGGTTTCTGGATAAAGTCCCTTCTCCAAAAATTTTTCTAATAGACGAATTTTTAAGCCTAAAATGTATCAACCTTAAGAAACTCAAGCTTCTCGGGCCTCTTATTTACGTGTCTCAAGACATTGCACACAACAGATTTGGATTTGGAGATCATTCAATAACAAGAGAATTAATGTTTTCACTAGAGCGAGATGCTTTATCTGATATTAATTTGGTAGTAGCTTGTAGCGAAAGGGAAAGACTCAAGTACCTCGAAATGGGAGCAAAAAACGTAATATTTTACCCCAATATGTATCCAACAAACGATTTAAAACTATGTGAAAAAGACGATATGGCAAGCATAAGTGTAGTCTTGCGGGGACATTGGGGAGATAGAGCTGAAAACTCTTTGGAAACAATCTTCAATGCCTTAGCACTTATTGATAGGGAGATTGTAGTTTACATGATAGGAACAAGACCCAAGATTGTTCCCAGAAATGTGAAGCTTGTGCATAGCGAATTCGTGCAGAGCAAATTGGAATATTTAGAGATACTTAGTAGATCTTGGATAGGTATAAACGTAGGTATTCATAAGGCTGGAACGAATGAAAGAAAGTACGATTATGCCGAGTCTGGAGCTGTAGTCTTATCGGATACGATTGGCGCTCGGGGAGAGTTGCTACCACATGAATACGCCTACGTTGACAGTGAGGATTTGGCAGCTAAAATAGAGCAATTATTTGAGTTTGGAAAAGTAAGTTTGAGGGAAATGGGACAAAAAAACCGAAAGTACGCCTTATCTCTCGCTGAAAAGCAACAAGAATTGCTGTTACTTGCCATACGCAAGCTAACTTCCAATATCAACCGATGATATGTTTAGAACGAGAATTTAATCGAGTGATTGAACAAGTATTTTCGAGTGAAATCATAAACAAATTTCAAGCATGGAGAAAGTTGCCATGGTTATTGGGTTGAACTAATTATTTGGGGGAAATAAGGTTTATGTGTGAATGCCAAGATTTAAAAAACAGAGCTAAAGTGCAATCTATGAGTCAGAAATTAGAGGTCCCTTTTAAAGGAACTTCTGTGTCATACGGTAAGAGAAGCATTGGGAGTTTGGTTAGTGGTTCAGCCCGTAGACTTAGGAATATTAGTCTTCCACTAATCTACAAACGCCGTTTTCTTCGGCAGATGCATCATCCGAAAATTGAAACAGCCTTTTTGGAACTCACAAATAAGTGTAATTTGCGTTGCAAAATGTGCATATATCAGAAAATGCAGGAAAAAACTGGTTTTATGTCAAAATTATTTTTTCAAAGTTGTGTTGACCAGCTAGCCGAAATTGGTGTAGACGCCCTCAATTTGCATTTTGGAGGCGAAAGTCTTGTTCACCCTGAGTTCAATGATTTTTTAAGGTACGCGATCCAAAAGCGAGATCACGGTGGAATTAAAAGTTTAGGTTGGACCGATAATGGAATGCTGTTCAATCAAAAAATATCTGACTTGGTCGTCTCCCTCAAAGTGGACTTTATTTTTTTTAGTCTAGACGGGGTAGGACAAGTTAATGATAATATCCGATTGGGCTCTAAATATTCAGTAATAGAGAAAAACATTAAGTATCTGCTTGAGAAGCGCGGAAATTCTCCTAAGCCTGCTGTGAAATTGCTTGCAGTAGATTATGGAAAAACTGAAGAGCAGAAGATGGATCTTTACCGAGAATGGATTCATCTTGTTGACGAAATATCACTAATACCTTCAATTCTCCCTGACAACACATGGGAAAACAAAGATTCCATTTCTAAACAATTTAAAATCACTTTTCCTCCTCCATTTTGCTGTTTCCCTTTAAACACAATAGCTATTGGCTGGGATGGAAAAGTAACGGGTTGTTGTTTGGATTATGTCTTTAGAATGGTTCTTGGGGATGCTGCGAAGGAGTCTATAAAGGAAATATGGCAGGGTGAAAAGTTTCAGCGATTAAGGAAGGCCGTATTGACAAATACCTTTTCTATTGGGTCACCTTGCTATAATTGCGAGTTTTGGAAAGTTAATTTTGAACCCTGGGATGAACCAATCCTTAACGGAAAAGCAACAATACAATACGGGTATATATATAGAAAAATCAAAAAAACATCATAAAAACAAATTTCATATGGTCTTCAACAAGTTTTATGCGTTTATCCCTTTCTTATTTGAAAATTTGCAGTAATTTTGTTTAAAAGACAGACCATTTTTTAGAGAGAAATCTTTTTTTGGAATGACATAAGGACACAAACATTTTTTGTATTGAAATATTCAATTTGCAGTATTTTTATATACCAAATGCGCCATCCTACCTCAAGGCTAAACTCTTGAGCACTAATTCAGAAGCTAGTTATATAACTCGAAAAATACTCGAAATCATAAAAGAAAAAAACCCTCAATCTGTAAAGCAACTTACAAAAATCTTAGCCGAAAATCTCGATTTAGCAGAAAAAGAAGTTGTTAATTCAATTTTGAAATTGCAGGCTGAGGGTATAATAAAACTCGAGAATGAGTCATCGAAATCGTGGAGCCTTGGAACCTACTTAAAAACAAGTGAAGCTATTTGGTATTGGCTAACGATCGCAACAGGTTTACTAGCTACAGCCTTGGTTTTTGCGATCTCAGAAAACATCTATCCATGGATTTATGCAAGAAATGTTTTGGGAGTAATATATGTTTTATTCTTGCCCGGCTATGCTTTGATCAAAGCACTCTTTCGAAGCAAAATCTCCGTCATAACTTCTATGGAAAACCTTAACACAATTGAGCGGATTGCCCTAAGCTTTGCTATGAGTTTTGGATTGGTTTCAATAGTTGGTATAGTTTTGTATTATTCTCCATTAGATTTGGATTTGATTACTATCGTGTTTAGTTTACTCGGATTTACTATGGTTTGCTCAACAGCAGCAGTGGTTATGGAATACCAAGCAAAGAAGAAAGACTTGAAAAATGATATTCTGCCTCCCAGCGTCCATAGAAGCTAAATTATGTTTTTCTCCTTTTATAGAAATGTGTGCTGGGAAAAAGTTAAAGCATCAGGACGACTAATTTATTTGACACTTGTTCGTTATGATACACTTCCAACTTTGGCTGAGATTATCCTAATAGGAGATCCCAATTTGAGTGTGAATTAGTTATTTTTGAAAAAGCCCTATGCTTCATATCAAAGGATTTTTCCCATTGCTGAAAACTGGAATATTTTCATATTATTTTGCGTAATCCAGTTTGAAGTTTGGTTGTCTATGTTGTTGAACAATGTTATTTTTGTGATGAAAATACCCTTTTTGGATAGGATTTCTACCAAATCCTCGAGCATGGACGGGACGACTGCTTCTGAAGTATTATATAACTCCACCGTAGCTTTTTGGGAAAAAGGACGACTGAAGATTAAAGCGAAAGAATTTGCTACATTATTGATTAAGACATGTTTGAAAAAGGGAGGTTGCCATATGTGCCGAGAACCATTTATCAAGTTATGGGCATTGATTTCGAAGAATTCTTTCCAATCCTGGCTCACACAAAGTTGATACAACCTGAATATTTCTTCTCGGTTTTTTTTGGAGTTAATCTCTAATTGGAGCAGTTGACTTTTTTTCCCAATTTTGAATTTCGTTAGGAATCCAAGTCCTATGACCATACGTTTCCCAGTTTCAAAAAGTGAATTTTTTGATATGTGTCCTTGCACTAAATAAGTGCGACCTAATTCTTTGAAACCTATTTTTTTGTAAAGATTTATTATTCTTGGTTTAGGGGGCCAAACGTTAAGATTTATCTTCTTTGCTCCTTTTTCTTTTGCAAGAATGATTGCGTAGTTGAGAAGTCTAGTTGCTACACCTTTTTTCCTGTATTTTGGGTTCACAAAAACGAATTTTATCGAAAAAAGCCAGTTGGTGTTTTCCTCAAGACAAAGAAAACCAATAGGATGTTTCTCTTCAGTCTGAAAAGCCACAAGTCTTGTTATACGCGGAGCTAATCCAGTAGCTTTAAGCATTTCATGTCTTATCCCTTGGTCTAGAACGCCACTGTCACCAAAATAGCCCTTACCCTGTTTCATGATATCCTTTGCGAATTCACGTGTTAAGTGAGTGATAATTACTTTTTTATGAAAAACTTGATCATTTTGGCAAATCATTATCACATCTAGTAGAATTGGCTCAGAAATTAAAGTTTCCGCAAACCAGATCTTTTTTGGTTCTTTAAAAATTTTTTTGCCGATAAGCTCAAGCGTGTACTACTTTTTCTAAACAATTTTTAGGTAAGCTGTGAATTGAGAAGTGTTTTGCAGGAAACGCGAAAATCATCATGAAAATCTTAGCCTTCTTTATTGAAGGTAATAATAGTTGAACCATTTACACGTATGGCGAAACTATTTGGCCTTATAAATTATGGATTAATGTAGAGTTCAGCATCAGCCATCCATCCGCTTCCAAGGCTTGTTGGCTGGTTATTAGGGTATCCCAAAACTTGGAACCATGGTATGATTCCTACTGGAACCTCAAGTGTGCCAGTAGCGCGATCTGGAACGGTCTCTGGCACAACGAAATCCATAGTTTTTTGCACCCAGCCACTAGTGTTCCATAAAACCCAACAGGCCATGGAGTCCGCCGCTGAGGCTGGCAGGGCTCCAGAAGGTCCAATTATATCCTCTATTATTCCTGTTGATCCATAATAACTGACTCCGATTCTTGCACCCCGCCAGGTATTTGCATCTTCAGGGCTAAATTGGTATCCGGCTACATAATCTACCTTCATCCAAGCTTTGAATATAATATGGTCGCCAGGTTTGACGGGAATCCATTTGCCATTTACTTCTCTTGGTTTTTCAGGGTCGCTTGCGAAGGGTGGATCCAGACGGATTGAAACATGTCCATTATAGAGAACAGAATTATCTAAATGGCATATTTGCGGATCTGCCCCGAATGTTACTTTTCTATGGAGGTCATAGTCGCCCCAATCATAGGGAACAACAGCCAAGTTGGTGTTGGAGTTGGCGTTGGTGTTGGAGTAGGCGTTGGTGTTGGAGTAGGCGTTGGTGTTGGAGTAGGCGTTGGTGAAGGAACAAAATTGCGATCAGCAAGAGGAGTATGGCTTGGCATGGTCGTTGGGCTGGGATCCTCATCAATTGATAAAAATGCGAAGTTAACGAGTGTGAAGCTGATTAGAATAATGAATGAACCAGCGAGGAGTTTAACGATTCCTGTTTTTTTGTTGCTTTTAAGTTGGTGCATCCAAATTTTCATCAGGAGTCAGTCTCAAAATGCCGTTATTCTTAATAAACTATTTGTACTCTTACCATGTAAGACTTCACTCTTTTTAAAAAGTTACTAAAATAACGGTTACACGTTGATATTTGGAATGGCATCCACTGTAACTCTTGCTTTTTCTTGAAAGCAAATATGTTAAAATGTGGTTTTTGAGTTTTTATGATGTTTTTTTGATTTTTCTATATATATACCCGTATTGTATTGTTGCTTTTCCG
>JABAOH010000136.1_pt9 | contig 31940 bp, 21 predicted proteins | sample 7062181 | NCBI WGS metagenome assembly JABAOH01 (sample SAMN14538630, study PRJNA623070) | marine sediment metagenome | biome: marine biome [ENVO:00000428]; feature: marine pelagic biome [ENVO:01000023]; material: deep marine sediment [ENVO:00002113]; isolation source: pool of 5 deep marine... | reverse complement strand
TTATTTCGTGATTTAATCTGCAACTAAAATGCTTATGATTTCGTCTAATCTATAAATGCATACCTTTATTGAGGAAAAACCTGTATGAAATTAGTACGTTACAGGTGCTCGAGAGTGAACCGGAGGCACAAGTGTTTAAAAATTATTTGAAAATCGCTCTTAGAAATATTCGAAAGCACAAGACATTTTCTCTCATCAATATAATCGGATTAGCTATTGGCATGGCCTGCTGTATCATGATCTTTTTATACGTGCAGGACGAGCTGAGCTATGACAGATTCCACGCCCAGTCGGATCATATTTACAGGCTTATCGCTCAATCCAAATCCGTGAGTGAAACGAGCCGGATCGCACCTATTGGGGCTCCTATCGCTGAAATATTCAGCAATGCGCTGCCGGAGATTCAAAAAGCCACCCGATTGAACAGAGAAGACAGGGTGTTGATGGAATACAGAAATAAAAAATTTTTTGAAGAGCGGTTTTTTTATGCAGATCCCGAAACATTCGAGATCTTTTCTTTTCCTTTCATAAAAGGAGACCCCAAGACTGCCTTAGCGGCTCCCTTTTCCGTCATCTTGACTGAATCGATGGCGCAGAAATATTTTGATGAAGACGATCCAATCGGCCAAAGCATTATCATGAACAACGAACACTCCTTCAACGTTACAGCCGTCATTCAAGATGTCCCTCACAACTCTCATTTCAGGTTTGATTTCCTCGCTTCCCTGGAAACTCTTGCGGACCTCTACGGTGAACGCTTCCTCACACACCCAGGATATCTATCTTTTTACACCTACCTGCTTCTCCAGGAGGGAACAAACACGATTGAGCTGGAACGGAAATTTCATGCCATGTTAACGGAATACATGGGCGAACAAGCCGCTTCAATGAGAAGTTTCCATCTGCAGCCCTTAAAGGACATTCACCTTCATTCGAAACTTAAATACGAGATCGAAGCGAACAGTGATATTTCCTATATTTATATTTATTCGGCAATCGCTTTATTCATCCTGCTGATCGCCTCCTTCAATTTCATGAATCTTTCGACTGCACGCTCTGCAAGGCGGGCCAAAGAGGTCGGAATGAGAAAAGTGCTCGGAGCTCAACGTATTCAGTTGATCAAACAATTTCTCGGGGAAGCGGTCATCCTTGCTCTTCTGGGTTTAGCACTGGCGATCATTCTGGCTGAATTGTTTTTGCGTGTGTTTAATCCCCTCACAGGAAAAGAGCTCGCATTACACTATTTCGAAAACATAGGGATCTTGCTCAGCTTCCTCGGATTCGTGATCATAGCGGGTATCATTGCTGGACTCTATCCTGCGCTTTTTCTTTCGGCCTTCCATCCAGTCCGGACACTAAAGGGAAGATTGGGAACCGGCGGAAAAAGCAGTTCTTTTCGGCGCTTCCTTGTCGTCACACAATTTGCCATATCTATCATCCTGATCACTGGAACAATCATCATCAAAAATCAACTCGATTTTGTGCGCAATCAAAACCTGGGCTTTAATAAAGAACAGGTAGTGGTTATCCCAATCCATGATCCGAATACCAGGCTAGCATATGAGACGATTAAAACCGAATTCTTGCAGAATCCTTCAATAACCCATGTGACCGCTTCCTCATCAGTGCCCGGAAAACCCTATTCGGTCATCACCTACCGTATTCAGGATATTCCGGAAAAGGAGCACCAGAAAATGGTGACATATTTTGTTGATCATGATTTTCTGGAAACACTCGGAATCGAACTCTCTGAAGGGCGCAATTTTTCGAAGGAGTTCACGACCGATGAATCCAGTGCATTCATTCTCAACGAAACTGCAGTGAAACAATTCGGATGGAGCGATCCGCTGGATCAACAGATAATATGGCCTTCGAATCTTCTCCGAAGAGACGCTATCGTCAAAAGAGGGCGAGTCATTGGCGTAGTGAAAGATTTCAACGTCACATCACTCCACCAGCGTATCGATCCTGTCCTGCTTCAAATCCGGCCCAAAAACTTTCAGGGCCTCTCCGTAAGAATTAAGACCGAAAACGTTTCAGAAACGCTTGCCTTTCTCAGGAAAAAGTGGCCTGCATTTTCTCCTCTCTATCCCTTTGAATATTCTTTTCTGGATGAAGATTTTAATAAACTCTACAGGGCCGATGAAAAGGTCGGCCAGCTATTCGGAATTTTTTCATCCCTGGCTATATTTGTGGCCTGCCTTGGATTGTTCGGGTTAGCTTCATTCACAACAGAACAAAGGACAAAGGAAATCGGCATCCGCAAAGTTCTCGGATCTTCGGTCTCAGGAATTTTACTCCTGCTTTCCAAAGAATTCGCCAAATGGATCCTTTGGGCCAATATAATCGCATGGCCCATCGCTTGGTATTTATCAAGGAATTGGCTTCAAAATTTTGCCTATCGAATTGGCGTTCAAATCTGGATATTTTTCCTCTCAGGATTTCTTGCGCTCGTTATCGCTCTTCTCACGATCAGCTACCAATCCTTAAAAGCCGCCCTTGCCGACCCTATCGATTCTCTAAAGTATGAATAATCGTTAGATAGGGGTCAGGTTTCAATTTTCCACTTTTTCAAGTCTAGAGCTTGTTACAGGATCTCATCCAGTTTAAATAAAATTATTCGGGTACCTTAGAGGTATTTTATTCCTCCAACCTGCAGTCCATTCTCTTGCAAAAGTGGAAAATTGAGACCTGACCCCCTCCTTTACTATTTTGTTGCTTTTATTATCACCTCCTTAAAAAAGTCTCATTCTTATGCCTACCCTGAATGAAACGCCGCTCAAATCCAAGCAGGCTTTTCTAACATTATCTACTTCCCTGAAGCTTCCTTCAGGTGGCTTTTCCCAAACTTCTAAATTCGCTCGGTATACCCCAATGTCATAATCCCACATCGTAAAATAATAAAGACTTCCCTTTTGCCCAGAAATAATAGCATTTCCTTGGTCATCATATCTTTCTACTTCCATTCTTCCAAACAAGTCAGATAATTTGACATACCTTCCTTGTACTTCTCCCACTAAGGCCAGCTTTTTTGTCAAATTGAACTCCAATACAATTCCACTGTGTACACCCGAGCCTTCAATTGTGTGAGCTTTCCAGTAATAAGTTTCCCAAAAAGTACCTCCAAGGGGAAGGCCAATCTCTAGTTCTTCATATTCTGAAATTTTTGCGATATAATACCCGACTCCTGCCTGAAAGATTAAATTCATCCTTGGACTGCTGAATAGAGAATAACATATCCCTAATCTAATCGGCATCCATGCTTTAATTTTCGGCCTAAAAGTATAATTATTAATTTGGTCGCCAGCCGATCCACTAATTGTGTAAGTCAGGGAACTTTCATTCTTTTTAATAACCGGAAAAGATGTAGCAAAACTTAAGGCTATTTTAGGTCCGATATGCAATCTGAATTCTGCTTCCAGGTCTAGATTTTTATTTTCAAGAGCTATTATCTCTCCATTTATAAGGTCAGGTGTGTTGAGTCTTGCTGATTCGAATATAAAGTTATTGTTAAAGGATTCTAAAGTCTTATTAATATCGCCTATCACAGAATAGCCCATTCCACATGTTAATTTAATGCTGTATTTTGGCTTGAAATTATCCTTTTCTTCAGGACTTGCAATTTTATTCAAGAATGCTAATAAGAGAATCCAAGCTGATATTCTTGGGATTCCTCCCACCATCAACACGAAACCTATATTATTTGTGAACCTTTGTCAAGAAATTCTTCAATAACTGTCATTTAAAAATTAAAAGTGGACTATATTCATAAGATTTAAAAATTAAAAGTGGACTTTTTGAATCGGCTATGATTTAAACTTCGGTTTTATAAAGGAGGTTTTAAATCATGGCAAACCAGCTGCATAGGAAGTTTTCGACTGAACAGGTCAAATCCCTTCTTGAAAGGTATCTCTCTAAGGAAATTAAAATTGGTCATATCCTCGAGATTTTAGGTCTCAGACGCAGCCGATTTTTTGAACTTTTAAAGGAATATCGGAGGGATTCAGAGGGTTTTTTGTACCTCCACCTTTTGAATCGAGTAAAGATCTCTTCTCTTTGAGAGCAGAGCGAATAGTGAATCCTTATCGTAAAATATCATTCAATAAATTAGAGTTTAGGATCGAAGGTGTTCCTATTAGAGGACCCGTTCAGCTTCGTATCGTTCCTGACAAAGAATCGGGCCTAGCTGAAATCAGATTCTGGCATGAGAATCACTTAGTTGGAATCCAAAAAGTTAAAAATGAAGACCTTAATTTAGTCCGGTTTTAAATTTTAAATAGTCCACTTTTAAAATTTAACTAACAGAAATTTTTCAATAACATAATATAAGGGCGTCATGGCCTTTGCCACAACGCCCATTCACGCTTGGCCTTGCTAACTTTGTACCGTATATGTACAAGAAGCAGGGTCAAAGTGGGTTACAAATGGTTGAACTTGGTCGTGGCGTCCTTCTCGTATCCCCTTGAAAAACCGATAAATACAGCCATTTAAGGCAGTTACGGTCTTTCGGCAAATTGTCCCCAAGGTACCACCTCACAAATAGAGTCTGAAGTATTCCCTTATTTTATCTTGTGCAACAGGCAATTATTTACTATCATGGCTCTAAAATCATGGGCTTTTCTCAATTTTCCTTAAATTGGATATCTCACTAAAATGCGGCAAGAAAAAAAAGGCCAGTTGATCGGCGGAATTATAGGAGCCTTAGCAGGAGGAGTGGCTGCCTTTCTCATATGGGGATTTTCCTCTCCTGGCGGAATATTGATCTTAGCTGGATTTGGAGTCGGAGGACTTATCGGATACAGCCTGGGGCTAAAAAGAATAGACGCGCAAAGATAATACTAATCGCCACAAGTCTAGGTTAAAGGCGCTATCTCCTTTAAAAATGATATAACAGCCATGAATCTTCACTCCGTTGACCTGGTTTTGATCGCAGCATATCTCCTCATCGTTGCTCTGATCGGATTCTGGGTAAAAAAAAGGGCCACCCAACAGCTGGATTCCTACTTCCTGGCCGGACGCAACGTACCCTGGTGGATGCTCGGGCTTTCCGGCTGCTCAAGCTATATCGACATCGGCGGCACGATGGCGATGGTCGGAGCGCTCTTTTACCTGGGACTGAAAGCGATCTGGGTCACTCATATCTACTGGGGTTGGTTCATCATCTGCTTTTACATGGCCTTCCAGGCCAAATGGATCCGCCGTTCCGGTGTGATGACCTTTGCCGAATGGAACAAGACCCGGTACGGAGACAACAAGGATGCGGAGATGGCCAGGATTGCAGCCGCACTCTTTCTCCTGCTCCTGATGATTTTCAACTTGATGTATATCGCCGTGGGAATCGGAAAATTTTCCGAGGAATTCCTGCCTCTTCCCCGCTGGGGAGCGACACTGATCGTATTCGCTGTGGTCGGAGTCTATGTCGTGCTGGCCGGATTCTTCGGGGTGATCCTGACCGACATGCTCCAGACCGTTTTACTCGCTGTAGGGGCTGTCATCCTGGCTGTGATGGTCTTCCAGAACACATCTCCGGTCGAATTCCTCTCTCAGCAGGATCCAGGGTGGAACTCTCTCTCCATTCCCTGGAACCTCTGGTCGGGCTATCTGGAATCGACTCCGGAAAGCTACCAGCACTTCTATCTTTTCGGCCCGATCATTTTCGCGGGCTTCTCCTGGGTCATATTTCGCGTTCTGGCCGGTCCGAACGTGTGGGATTTTCAGTTTTTCCTGACCGCTCGAAGCTCCCGGGATGCCGCTATGGCCGGAGGCATGTGGACCGTCGGATACACACTCCGCTGGATACTGGGATGCGCCTTCCTGATGCTGGGCATTTTTTACCTCGGCTCCCAGGCCGGATTTGACGCGGAAAAGATCATGCCCCTTGTCCTGACGAACCTGCCCGTCGGAATCCGCGGAATATTCTTGGCCGTACTCCTCGCTGCTTTGATGTCCACGCTCGATGCGATGATCAACGTCACAAGCTCGGTCGTGGTCAATGACTTTCTCAAGCGCTATTTCACGAAGAACCTGACCGGAAAGCAGCTAGTCCGGCTCGGCCAACTGGCATCGATTCTTGCCCTGGCAATCGGATTCGTGTTCAGCCTTTCGTTTGCCGATGTGATCTCTGCCTGGGAAACGATGATATTCGTAGTCGTGACCATGATCCTGGTTCCCGCAACTATGCGCTGGCACTGGTGGCGATTCAGCGCCAGGGCATTTGTCTGGAGCATGACCGCGTCCGCCTCCTTGATCGTCCTCCAGAAGATATTCTTTCCCGGCTTGTCACACGCTCAATCCCTGGGATTCGACACTCTGGCCTGTTTCCTAGTCACACTCTTTATCGGGTTTGCCTGCAAGCCCACGGATATGGATATCCTCGTAGATTTCTATTCCCGGATCCGCCCCTTCGGTTTCTGGGGCCCGGTCCGGAAAGAAGCTGTCCGGAGAGGGCTCGTACCCGCCAGAGACCCGATGCCGGCCCTGGATGCATTGAACGGACTTCTCACGGCTGTTTTCCAGCTTTCGCTGGCTCTTATTCCTTTTTACTGTTTTTTGCGCAGGTGGAATCAGGCCATAACCTGGTTCATAATCGCCGCTGTTCTCGGAGTGACCCTCTATTTCACATGGTATAAAAACCTTCCCTCAAGAGAAGAAACTTGATGAATAAGCAAGAGAAAGAATATATTTGAGTGCAGAAGATGAAAACAAAAACAAGAGAAGGTAAGAAGGCGAGTCAAAAAAAACCGTGCGTCCATCTGATCTGCAACGCCCATCTCGACCCGGTCTGGCAGTGGCAGTGGGAAGAAGGATGCGCGGAAGCTCTCTCCACTTTCCGCAACGCGGCAAAGCTCCTCCGGGAGCATGACTCTCTCATTTTTAACCACAACGAATCCCTCCTTTACCGCTGGATCAAAATACACGATCCCGAGCTTTTCGAGGAGATCCAAAAGCTGGTGAAAGACAACCGGTGGTCGATCAGCGGAGGCTGGTATCTCCAGCCCGACGTCAACCTCCCTCCAACAGAATCCTTGATCCGTCACATTGCGGAAGGCCGGCGGTTCTTTTCCGAGCATTTCAACGCGGAACCCGAAGCGGCTTACAACTTTGATTCTTTCGGGCACAGCGGCGGCCTCCCTCAACTCCTGGCTCAAGCCGGGTACAAGATGTATATTCACATGCGTCCTCAGGCATCTGAACTGGAGCTCCCCTCTGACCTCTACATCTGGCGTGGAGTGGACGGCACAGAAATTCTCGGATACAGAATCAGCACCGGGCTCTACCATACCGAACGGGATAACATCGCACAGCGCCTTGAGGAAGGCACGGCCCAGGCCCTTGAATTGAAGCGTGACGTTCCCGTGTTCTGGGGCCTCGGGAACCATGGCGGAGGGGCAACCCGAGAAGACCTGGAAAAAATCGATGCCTTCATCCGGAAAGAGAAACGCGTTCGCATAACCCACAGCACGCCAGATCGATTTTACAAAGCCGTGAAGGACGCTGCCAAGAACGCGCCTGTATTCGAAGGGGATCTGCAACGTGTATTCACAGGATGCTACACATCTCTTGCGCGCCTCAAAAGAACAGCCCAACAGACATTCCACAAGCTGGTTCAAGCAGAAACGCTCCGTGCGGCAACCTGGTGGGCCCACAAACAGGATTATCCCGGCGATGAGATAGAGGATTCCTGGCGGGACCTCCTGTTCAATGATTTCCACGATATCCTGACAGGAACCTGTACGGAGCCTGCCGAACAGGATGCTCTGAACCTTTACGGGCGTGTATCCGAAACTGTCAAACGGATCCGCCTTGAGGCCGCAACAGTATTCAATAAAGGTAAAAAACAAGATTTTTCAATCCCGGTCACTGTGATGAACACTAACACGGGCATCACCATTGCGCCCGTAGAAGTCGAGTGCATGATCTCCCCCCGTCCTCTCAAAGGTCCGTGGCATCTGAAATTATTCAAACCGGACGGCACCGAAATCCCCTGCCAGGAGCAGCAGCCTGAGGCACTTCTTCCGTTCAATCGATGGCGCCGCCGGATAACCTTCATGGCCGACCTTCCCTGTGTCGGCGCTGTCAACTACGAGTTGAAAGCATTCGAAGGTGAACCAAAGCCAGAAGTGGAGAATCCAGCCCTCCATTTTGAGATCGGGAAAAAGACAGGGCTGGTTATCAGGCTTGTTCCGGGGAAAAACCAGAACTGTCTCGCAGATCCACTGATGAGGCCACTCGTGATCGAAGATAAAGGGGATTCCTGGGGAACAGACTGCTGGACGTACCGGAAAACGGTAGGAGAATTCAAGGTTGACCCGCAAAGCATGAGAGTGCTCGAACAAGGTCATATCCGCTCAACCTACGAGTCGATCTTCCATCATAATCTCAGCAAGATCGTGATGCATACCATCGCTTACACACACTGGCCTGCACTCGAATACCGCCTCCGGGTTCACTGGAACGAAGAACGAAAGCTCCTGAAATTGTCGATACCCACAATATTTAAAAATGAACTCCTCGCCTGTGAAGTTCCAGGCGGGATCATAAAGCGCCCCGCGGACGGTGAAGAGGAAGTGTTCGGGCGCTGGTTCTTGCTCCGTGGCGAAGGGAGTGAGTCCAGGACAGCCCTCGGTGTGGCCTCAAACGGACAGCACGGTCTGGATTTCAAAGACGGCGAGGTGCGCCTGTCTGTGCTCCGCAGCCCGGCCTACTGTCATGAAAAAGGATTCAAACTGGCAGACTACCCTTACCGGAAATTCATGGACCAGGGAGTCCACGACATACGGCTCCTCGTAGTCGCAGGCGATGCCGGCTCGATCCGGCTTCTGCTCTCTGCTCTGGCCGACTGGTTGAATGCTCCGCCAGTCGCATATGCTCATTTGCCTGCAGGATTGAGTGACCCTGAAGGCGTGGAAATTCTTTCTGTTGAGCCGGAGAATATCCGGATGATCGCCTGCAAACCATCATGGGACGGCAAGTCCCTCATCATCCGACTCCAGGAAAGCAGCGGAATGGCCACTCCAGCCCTTCTCCAGATAAAAGATGTGAAAACAATAATTGATCTGTCCTTCAAACCCAAGGAAATCAAAACCCTGCGGATCGAGCGGTCGGGAAAATGGAGAGAAGTCAAGATGATCGAAGAAACCTAACAAAAGGGGTCGCATCTCAACATTCGACATTTGAGAAACTCAGTATCCCCAATAACCCGTAATATCGAAATCTGAGAAACAACCCCCAATTCTCTTAATTTTCTCAAGACGCAAAAAAATAAACAGATCCCCTTATTCTCTCAATATCTCCTGCCTGCTGACAGGTTGAATACCAGCCTTGTTAAACTGGAGGGTTCCGGAACGAACAGCTAATCCTGCGGCTTCGATCAAATCTCTCCCTTCGGCCAGACAGGACGCCACAATGGCAGTAACCTGGTCGCCGCATCCAGTCTCATCATGGATTCCCGTTTCTTCCACAAGAGGAATGCGAAGATGGAGATGAGTTTCCCTTGTGAACAGATAAGCCCCCTCGACGCCGTGGGTGATCAAGACATTCTGAACGCCTTTGGAAAGCAAGATGTCAGCAGGCTTTTTAGCTGATTCAAAATCATTCACAGCTAAACCCGTTAATATTTTTGTCTCGTGTTCGTTGGGCTTGAGAAGGAATATCTTCTCATTCACTAACTCATCCACCGGTGCACTGATCCCCCCTGGGTCGAGGACCACTCGGATTCCACTGGCTGCAGCCTTTTCAATGCAGTGCTGAGCGGTGTCCATAGGAATCTCTAAAGCCAGGAGAAGGATTTTCTTTTTCCCCTCATTCTTAAAAAGCTCATCCGCATCATCGATATCCTGCACATTGAAATCTTCGTTGACACCCGGAAGCACATAGATCTGGTTACGGCCCTCCTTGTCAACGGGGATCAGAGCAATACCCGGGTATTTTTGACCGGATTCTTCATACCCCAGAATCTTGATGAAAGTCGTGTCCACACCCGCCTTCTTCAAGGACTGAACCGGCATCTTCCACAAGCCGAAGGGATCCTTACAGGTAAGGCCGATCATCGCCACCTTCCCATCCCCGAGATACGCCGCCGCCATTTGAGCCATGTTCCGGGCTTTGCCGCCAGGTCCGACCTTCAGCTTTCCGCCCAGGGTCAGCTCACCTGGAGCCAGGAGTTTCTCCACTCCTAAACCGATAATATCTGTGTTCAAACCCCCCGGCACGATGATCAAATGATCTTCCACTTCTTCACCTCAGTTGAGAACTTCGCTCTCAAAATTATTACAGTCCTCACTCTGTGTCAATCCTTGGTGAAAAAGAGCAGAATTTCATTTCCAACAATTTCTGAATTTGTAATCAATTTATTGTCTTTTCATCATCCTTTTTTCTTTTATGGACAAACCGGCTTCACATGATAAAATAAATGCAAAGATCCCTAACATTATGAAGTCCTTAACTTTTGCATCAGCAAGATGAAAGGAGAAATCATGAAACCCAAAAAAACCTTCACGATTATTCCTCTTATCTGCCTTGTCATTCTCCTAGGCACAGTTCTGTTGGGCGAAAAGCCAGAGGATCTTGTTCCCTTGTTGATCGACCTGGAAGGATGGGAAGGAGAAGAGGCGGAAGTGAGCGACGTCTCTTTCCAGGATTTCAGGGGAATTAGCGTGCGCCGGGAATACCAAAGAGATGAACAGACTCTTGATGCCAGCATTGTGATCGGATATCAGGCTGCGGGCATGTGGAACCCGATGTACTATGATGGATTCAAGATGGAAGCCGGAGATGCCATTCTCGATGTCAAAAAAATAAATGGATTTTTTGTCTTCCACAGTTTCCAGAAACCGGATAAAGCGGGCATGTGCATCATCCTGCTCCAGGAGACTTCCCAGCAGGAAAGATCGGGAGCCGTCTTTGCCTTCTCCTATGAAGGCATAGAGGACAGCGAAGGAAGGGAGTTGGTTCAAAAATTCGACTGGGCGAAAATGAAGGAGAAAGTCCAGGAGATCACACTTTAAAGCCCGAAAACTCAGAAAATCCCCTTATAATTATTGATTATTTCAATTCTTTGATGCGGATGTTCCGGAATTCCACGTGCGATCCGTGACCGAGAAATCCGATGTGTCCCGACGCGCGCTTCAGACCCGGATGATCCCTCCCGTCTATCGTGCCTTTCTCGATAGCTTCCTGTATATCCGCATCCACGATCGTCATTCCGTTGAGGTTTACGGTGACCCGAGTTCCTTCGGCGATGACCTCTTGATAATTCCATTCGCCTAATGGTTTCAGATGGCCGCGCTTGGCCGCAACCACTCCGTAGATCGAGCCATGATACTGGAAAGGTTTGAGATCTTTGTAAATATGCGCCGTGTTATCCAGGATCTGGAGCTCCATCCCCACATACGCCGCATCGCCCTCCAGCGGCGCACGAATTCCCAGCCCGTTATTCGCCCCAGGAGTGAGCTTGAACTCGAACCGCAACACAAAGTCGCGGTATTCCTTCTCTGTGTACAGATTGCCGCTCCCGCGCTTAGGATAAATGACGATCTTTCGGTCTTCTGCGACATAGCCGGTTGTATCTCCGACCCAGCCGGTGAGATCCCTGTTGTTAAAGAGAGGTACAAATCCCTCAGATATCTCTTCCTCGCTCAAAATCCGGGATTCTTTCTCTGGAGTGATCTCCTTAATAGAAATATTCCGGAAATACAGAGGCGTGCTGTGCGCCTGGAGTTCGATCTGGCCGGTCGGGTAGATCGGCTTGTCCCGCTCCCAGTAATTTTCCATCACAACGTTATCCACGACCAGCACATTGTTGAGATAAACAGTTACACGCTCTCCGACCATCCTGATCCAGAAGGTGTTCCATTCCCCTATCGGGTTGTCCGCGACCTCGAGTGGCTTGTTCGGCCCTATTTGATTGTTATACAGACCTCCGGAACCTTCAGGCCACTGGGCCGTATCCCAGATCTGGACCTGCGGCGAACCGCGGAGGTATATTCCGCTGTCCCCTTCTTTTTCAATCTTCCAGTCGACGAACATCTCGAAATCCGTGTAGTCTCGGACCGTGCACAGGCTGTGGCCTTTACCATCGAACACAAGAACTCCATTCACAGCCTTCCAGTGGGCGCGCATATCCTCATCCGCTTCGGCCTGGGCCTTGTTCAGCTCTTCCGGACTCATCTTCTCGCGGCTTGGCGGGTCTTTGACCAGCCCCTTCCATCCCGAAACGTCCTTTCCGTTGAACAGCGGCACGAATCCCTTCTGTTTCATCAGAGTTTCGATATATCTCTGGAGGCGCTCCTTCTCGTAAGCGTCCTCGATGAATCCCACTGCTTTTTTCAGTACGGATATCACGTCAGAACCGGTCAGCCCGATTTCCTCCCCACTTCGCGGAGAGGAAATCCTGAAGACTGCCAGAGCCGCCTCCTCCTTTAACTCACTGTCTTCCAGGAAGGACGCCGCCAAGTTCAAGGACGCGCGCATCTTGATGCGCGCCAGACCGGAAAGCACAATCCTCTTCTCCTCGGTTCCGATTTGAATCTCAATGGCTTTCTTCAGCATCGAGAATTTTTTCCAATCATCCAGGCCCGCCTCATTCACAAGCCGGACATAACCCTGGATTGAGGCGTGAAGATGCTCCGGATTGTCTGTGCGTTGACAGATTGCAAGAAGCTCGCCCGATGCGCTCAAATCCGGCCACTCAGCCAGAGTGAGGACAGCCGCATCCTGAATCATCCCGTCTTGACTTTGAGTCTCCTGGACGACTGCCTGGAGAGCCTTTTTCCCGCCGATCCGCGAAAGAGGTCTCAGCAAATCGATACGCTTAGCTCCTTCGGCTTTTCCCAGTGTTTCGAGGAACAGTTCTGCCCGTTTCTCTCGGTCAGATATCTGGTTTGCGCTGACAACAACCGCATTCTGAATAAGATGGACCTCCGTGCTGTCCTCGGATTCGACGAGAAGCGAGATCAACCGCGGGAGATGGTTCTCACTCACCAGTGATTCGAGTCCGGCCAGGGCGGCAAGACGAACATCCCTGGATTCACTCTGCGTTTGAGCAAAAACAACATCCACATGCTCTTTGGCATTCCTTTCCGCCAGAATCTCGATCAAAACCACTTGTCCGTAGGGAGGCAAATCTTCCAGGACATTGATTGCCCGGGGCACAATACGAGCTGCGGAATAGCCCATCAGTGCCTGTTTCACGACTCTGGCCTCATCCTCCTGGTCAGTCTGCAGGCATCCCATCAGCTCGTCCAGTACCTCGAGCTCTCCTAACTTGGCTGCAGCCGGAACCGCGGCCATACGGATGACCCTCTCTTCGCTTTTGAAACTCTTCAAAAGAGCAGGGAGTGCCGCGGCATCTCCGCGTTGACCGAGCATGGTGATGATTTCCGCCTGAACTTCCGGCAATACGTCTTCCATCTTTTTGATCCATGCGGCGGTAGCCTCTTCTCCTTTAATAATCCCTGCAAGCTCAAGCGCTCTCCAACGAAATTCTTTATTCGGGCTGTCCAGAGCCGCCAGCATGTCTCCAAAAGCCTCTTCTCCCAGAACAGACACAAGTATACTGAGTGCCGAACATTGGACATGGCTCTCCTGAAGAGCAGAGTAGTTCTGGATCATCTTCCGGCAGATCCTGACACAAGTCTCTCTATGACCTGATTCAGCCAATCGCTGCGCGTAAAGAAGGTAGAGCGAAGCCGCTTTAGCTCTCTCGTATGAAGGGGCCGTTACACTGACACTGTCTAATACTTTTTCTGCACGCGGATCACCGATGTTGGCCAGCGCATAGAGGGCCACACCACGAAGATATTCATCTCCGGCGTCCGCAGACTTGATGATCTTCTTTACGGCCTTTTCGCTGCGCAGCTCTCCGAGTGCCTTGATGATCGTTGGCCTGTTGGCTCCGGAAACCTTATTGAAAGATTTCAGCAAGACTTTTTCGGCTTCCGGTGTTCCAATCGCCAGCAATGCCTGGGTGGCTGGCTCACACAGTCTCTCATCCAGGAGAAAAAAACTGAGAGGCCTGACCGATTCTTCCCGGCCTGCGATCTGAAGCTGCCGGATCAGAAAAGCCTTGACTTCATTATCCTGGGCCGATTCCAGAGAACTGATAATCGCCAGGGCGTACATGGCACGCTCTTCTTCGGCTCCGCTGCGGCTGACATGCACAGCCACTCCGTTGAGCGCAAACCGGACCTGGGTGTCATCCCCTGTTCCCGGAGGGACCAGCATTTTACTGATCTCCTGTATGCCTTGCGCACCAAGCTGGACTATTTCGGAAGCCAGACCATCTCTTTCTTCAGCGTTTTGAGCCGGGAACTGAGCCAGTATGTCAGCGACCTTTGTTCCCAGTGTCCTCACATCCTCCTGCGTAAAGGTTAAGGATGCGGTAAAGAACACAGCCAGTGCCAGGGCAATTATCGATGTTTTATGTTTTATCAATCTCGAATGTCTCATTCCTGTTTCTCCTGATCGAACACCTCATCTCAAAGCTGCCAGGGTGCCCGCATGGGTTGATGAATGAAGCGATTGGCTTCTGCGTCACCGATGAACAATTGCTTATCCGGGTCAAAGTGAAGCGTCCTTCCCAAGCGGACAGCGATTTTCGCGAGGTTAACGATCGTGCAGGAACGGTGTCCGTTTTCCTCGTTCAGGGCGAATTTTTTCCGTGTTCGAACCGCTTCGAAAAAGTCTTTCACCTGAGGCTCTGGGTCCGGTAAAGAGGCCAGTTTCTCCTTCAGCCCGGGAATATCGGACTCGAATCCTCTGTACAGCTTCCCTTCCGGCCCCTCGAGAAAAGGGGCACTCTTGTCTTTATTCTCTCCGTCCAGGATGATCTCGCATCCGTCAGCGTATTTCAGAGTAATCCTCCGCCACGATCCGCAGGCATCCGGATGCTGTTGAGGACAGTCCGCCTCGATCTCCACAGGGCTGGTGTGGTCTTTATCCAGGAGATACTGCACAGGATCGAGATAGTGCATGCCCATATCTCCGAGCCCGCCGCCGTCATAATCCCAGTATCCGCGGAATGAACCGTGAACGCGGTGCGGATGATAGGGTTTGTAGGGAGCCGGCCCGAGCCAGAACTCGTAGTCCAGCTCTTTGGGGACGGGCTGAGGATCCAGGTTAGTTTTGCCGCTCCAGTAGAACTTCCAGTCGAATCCCGTAATCCCGCTGACCGTGGCTCTAAGCGGCCATCCCAGCAGCCCGCTCTCGACGATCTTCTTGATCGGTTTGACTGTCGAGCCGAATCCGTAGTACTGATCCCGGAATCTGAACCAGGTGTTCAGACGGAATATCCTCCCGTTCCTCTGGACTGCTTCGACAATTTTCTGCCCTTCACCGATCGTCCGGGTCATCGGCTTCTCGCACCAGATATCCTTTCCGGCTTCCGCCGCGGCCACAGCGATGAGCGCATGCCAGTGGGGCGGTGTCGGGATGTGCACGATGTCAATATCTGTGCGCTCGAGGACTTCCCGGAAATCTTTATATCCTTTGACTCCGGAGCCACCGATCTCCAGAGCTCTCTTCAGATGGTTCTCGTCAACATCGCAGACGGCCAGGAGTCTGGCTCCGCGATATCTCAGGTGCCCTCGCCCCATGCTGCCGACACCGATAACCGCCTTGGTCAACTGGTCACTCGGGGCGGTGTATCCCTGCCCTCCCAGTACAGAGCGCGGAACAACAGTGAGTGCGGCAGTGGCGGTGAGTGCTCCCTTGATAAAATTCCTTCGGGTGATTTTTTTCTTACGCTCCATATTCGTCTCCTTTTCTATGGAGTATGTCTTTCAGATTCTTTTCTCAATGTTGAGCCCGATTCTCGGGCATTAGATTATACATCAACCATTCAAGAAATTCTTACAAAAACAGTCATCTGTGTAGGCGCACTTTTCGAGAAAGAATCAACGCAAGTCAAAATCGGAACCTCGAAACAAAGCAGATGAGTATAAATATTTATTCTTTCTTCAGCCTTTTCGTCTTTCTATTCGCGGAATCCACCGCGGAACAGATTCACAGTACTTCCTGTACGAATCCCCAAACTTTCCCCTGAGAGTAGGCTCTTCGTAAATGACGACAAACAGATGAAAACACAAAAACACTATGACTGTATAAAAGAATAACACGGATGAGGAAAAGAGAATGGCTTCTCCGATAAGGAGTGAGAGAACGCCTACATACATCGGATTTCTTGTGTATCTGTATGGTCCCTGGACAACAAGTAGTTTTGGTGGATCGAACGGAGCTGGCGTCCCCTTCCCCACAGATGCAAACCTCCAAGCGCAGCGAACATACATGAAGACACCGAAAAGCATCGGAATCAAGCCAATGAAACGGATTTGTCCAATATCCACAGAGAGAAAGTTTCCATAGGAAGACACCAGAAAATATGGGACTAAAACAATGAAGACGACGGGCAAGAAGAGAGTAAAGAGTAAAATTTTAAAAGCGACCATTCTATGCAAAAGCAAGTCTACTAAAACATGAGTAATACATCCATGAAAATTTTCAATGCTCTTGCTATTCGGTAAATCTTTCGAGCAATTCCACCAATTCTGATAGGATCATGGCCGTGGCTCCCCAGATCTTATCCCCTTTGAAAGAATAAAAAGGGACATCGAGTTCAGCGCCTTTATAGTCCCACATCTCTCTCTTTCTATTCTCCGGATCAAGAAGATGGTTCAGAGGGATTTCGATCACTTCTGCCACTTCAAGCTCTGAAGGCTGAAAATCAGGCCGCTTATCGGTGACAGCCACCACTGGATAAATACAGTAATTGCTCGGAGGAACATACAGAGGCGTCAATTCTCCCAGAATTCGAACTGAATCCGGAGGAATATTGACTTCCTCATGAGCCTCTCGGAGTGCCGTTTCTTTGAAGCTTTCGTCCTCTTCCTGACGGCCGCCGGGAAAGGAAATTTGGGCCTGATGGAAATCGACTCGGTCTGTCCGGCGTGTGAAGATCATATGAAGCTGATTTTTCCAAGGATAGAGGAGGATCAGGACTCCAGCTTTTAAACAGGAATCCTCGACTTCAGAGTATAATTTATGACCTGGCCTGGGCTGAGGCATCATCTGCAGCTGCGCATCCAAACCCGGCTTCGGTTCTTTGAGAGCTTTTTCGAGAGGCTGAATCGTATCTTTTGTAAGGAGTTTTTTCTGCATCCGCTCCCTCTGCTTATTGCGGCAAAAGGATATCAATTCATCAGAAAAAAAGCAAGATAGACGGTCTGAGAGAAGGAATATAGAGATGAAAATCAGGCCTCTCCTTTCAGAAGGAATCAGATTCTGTTATTCTTTAAAGAAGGGAGAGAATCATGCGTTCCATAAAAATTCTCAGTATTGTCTTCATGCTAATGAGCGTGACATTCTGTTTGAAACAGAAAGGGCCTTCTGAAGAGGATGCGTATCCGGCCAAGACCGAAATAGTGGACGGGATCCCGGTTATCACCAATCCGGATTTTCCTCGAGACGGGAGGCATGTCCTGGAATTCGAAGAAGAACTCTCGATAGGTGTGATAGAAGGAGATGAAAATTACATGCTCAGCTGGCCGTACGATATTGAGGTCGATGAAGATGAGGATATCTATGTCCTGGATTGGCAGGATGACCGCATCCAAGTCTATGATAAAAACGGTAAGTATATACGGACCGCAGCCCGGAAAGGCAGAGGTCCGGGAGAATTTGAGGCTCCCGCACATATCAGAATCTCAACGGACGGAAAATTGATACTGCTGGGCAGCCGGCACCGACGTTTACAAATCCTGGATCTCGACGGCGAACAGCTCTCCGGATTCATGCTCGAAGGATACTGCAGCGATCTTAAAATCGATGGGATGAATCGCTTGTATTATCATACGACCTCCTACGAAGCAGAGAATGTGATTGGCGCTGTACAAATAATCGAACGAACATTCACAATCCACAGACGTGATCTCAACGGGCAGAACTTGTTCTCGTTCGGCAATTTTCGAGGTAATAAAATCATGTACAGAAAGGTCAGCGCCAAAACCACCTCTTCAGGGAGCTCTCCGCACTCTTACCTGACTGCCTGGACGGTCGACAGGAAAGGAAGGCTTCTCGCGGGATACAGTAAGAACTATCAAATGAGTGTCTTCAATCCGGATGGCCAGCTGGCATTCAAGTTCGGACGGGACTTCGCACCTCTCAAAAACGAAAAATACAAGGAAGGATCCGTTGTCCCGGAATACTGGCCGGCCTTTTACAGAAGACTGTACATCGATGAAGAGGGAAATCTCTGGCTCAGACAATATGTGCCGGAGGAGGAAGGAGGCTATAAGTACGACATATTCTCACCTGAAGGAATCTATTTGAAACAGGTGGTTTCTCCCCATCCTATCACTAAGATCAAAAACGGAAAATTCTATTGTATCGTGAGGACCGAAGAAGATTACCGAATAGTCAAGCGGTTTCGACTCGCTTCAGAAGAAAAGTAACCTTTTCTTCTCTATTCAGGCCACATGTGAATATTCTGGATATCATCCGTAAACAATTTCATCCTCCATTTCGTATAGTTAAGTGAGGATTCCTCTATTATCCAAATGACATATTTTTTTTTAAAATCCAAAGGAGGAGTCGAATAGAAAGGAGGTCTACATGAAATCCATCAAAACCTTTAAAATCCTGTTTATTGCAGCTCTCCTGCTTCTGCCGACCCTGACTTTTGCTAAATCTCAGGTCAAGGCCAGCACGATCATCGAACAGATCAACGCAGGAAAAGTTGTCCAGTACAAAGACGCGGAAATCGTCGGGGACTTGAACTTCACGTCGATCAAGGAGACAACGGTTGATGAAAAATCCCAGAGGAACAGAAACCGGAATAAAGGCTCAACGCTGACTTACTGGTCCCATGTGAAGTCTCCCGTATCCTTCATCAATTGTGTTTTCAAGGGAGACGTTCTCGCCTATGTCCATGATGAAGACAAGAATGAAACGCACAACGCCCTCTTTTACAAGGATGTGAATTTTCAGGGCTGCGATTTCCAGGGCAAATCTGCATTCAAGTATGTCGAATTCAAAGCGAAGGCCAACTTCAAAAACACCAAGTACAGCCACGAAGCCCTGTTCAAATACACGGAATTCTCGACGGATGTCAGCTTCTCAAACTCCTACTTCAACAAAGACGCCAATTTCAAGTACACGGAATTCCCTGAATATGTCAGCTTTGATAAAACCACTTTCCGCCGCCTCGCCAATTTTAAATACACAGAATTTCCTGAAGGAGTTTCGTTTGAAGATACTCAATTCAAAGGAGATGTGAATTTCAAATACACGAAATTCTCTGAGCCTGTGAATTTCGACGGGACGGTTTTCGACGGCGATGTGGACTTCAAATACACAAAGGTCGAAGGGGAATCGTTCACAAAGTATCTGTTGAAGAGAAAAGACAAGTCATAAAAGAAGAGGCGTTCTCTACAATTTCTCTTTGAGATACCTGGTCAGCAGTTCGTACAGGTGGAGGATTGTTTTTTCGCCCTCATAAATCCCGTGCCAAGGAAAGATCCTGGTTATTCGGCGCGTGTCCGCCCAGGAAACATCCCCGGCTACTCGGATAGGCCAATTTTTCTCAGGACTTCCTGAAATCTCGAGTCTGGTCTCACTCTGGCAAACACAGGGTCGACCTTGACGAGCCGAAGCCAGGTGTCATACTCCTCATAAGCCTTTTCTAACATCTGAAAACCCATTTCATCTTCTTCAAGCACAAAATACAGCATGGCTAATGAAGTCGGGGAAATATACATCTCTTGAGATTTTTCGAGCAGCTCATCCAGGACTTCCCGGGTCTTCTCCTCCCTCCCTAATTTCGCGTACGCCACTCCAATCCAGGCACTCGTGCGCATACCCCAGCCCTTGGCATTCTCCTTTTCGATCAGAAACTCTTGAAGAGCTTCCTCATAGCGTCCGTTCTCCAGATGGATATTTCCTATGTAGAGATGGGCATTGCTGAAGTTTGGTTCCATCTCGAGCGTCTTCTCCAGCGCCTCCATGGCTTCCTCATAACGTCCAGCACGGTAGAGAACCTGCCCCACATTCCTGTTGATCACAAGAGAACGGGGGTCAAGTTCCTGGGCGCGCCTGATCTCTCTTATGGCCTCATCGAACCGTCCCATACACATCAAGTCATACCCATACCAGTGGTGAGCCGTGGCAAAATTCGGATCAAACTCTATGGCCAGCAGGTATTCCCTTTCAGAAGCGGCCCAATTGTATTCAAAACGCCTCTTGATTTGAGCGAGTGTCGTATGGGCCTCGGCGAGCATTTCATCGAGCTCGATAGCTTTGTTGGCCAGCTCTCTCACTCTCGGATAGGCATCCTTGGGCCTGTAATTCCCGTATTCCGGGAGAAGGAGATACGTGTTTGCCAGGCCGGCATAAGCTTTCGCATAATCGGGATCGATCCGAATGGCCTCTTCGAAATACGGGATCGCCCTCTCCAGGTCTGCTAAAGTCCTTTTGTTCCAAAAATATTGACCCCGGGAAAAAGCTGTAAAAGCAGCAGGATTCTCGGTATATCGCACTCGAATGCGCGCGCGTTCCTCTGCGGTCAGTCTCAAACGCAGATTATCCACGATCGAATTCGTTATCTCCTCTTGAACATCAAAAATTTCTGAAATCTGACTCGTGTACTGCTTACCCCAGATGCGTCCTCTATCCCGGACTCTCATCAGCTCGACACTGATAGACAGCTCGTCGCGTCGTCTGCTCATCTGGCTGACAAGGACCGCATCCACTCCGAGTTCCCTCCCGGCATCCTGAGGATCATATTCTGTCCCTTTGTAGCGGAACACCGAGCTTCTCGCGATCACTTTTTTCAGGCTGGGAATTTGAGTCAGCTTTCCGATGATGCTCTCGGTTATCCCGTCGCTGAGATATTCTGTATTTGGGTCAGCACCCGCAATCTCGAAGGGCAGCACTGCGATTGAATCTATAACTCCTCCGCTTGGGAACAATAACAAGATTCCTGCAACAATCAGGGCAATTGCCACGAGGGTCGAAATGGCATAAAGAAGGCTTTTTTTATTAGGCTTTCTTGATGGCTTTCTCAGAACTCCTTTTTTCCCGGGAATTTCCATCTCGGCCGTTGAGATCTCCTCCTCGACATGCGTCAGCTCCGAAAGAAGCTGTTTTGTATCTTGATACCTTTGGTCCCTGTCCTTTTCCATGCATCTGAGGATAACTTCACTGAGCTCTTCCGGGATCTTGGGATCGATCTCCCGCGGATCTGGAGGCGGCTCTGTCTTGTGCTTCAGGGCAGTGCTTAAGGGTGTACTTCCTTTGAAAGCCGGCCGGCCGGTCACCATCTCATACAGGATGACTCCGAGGGCATAAATATCTGCGCGCTCGTCCGCTTTTTTCCCGTCCACCTGCTCAGGGGACATGTATTCTGGAGTCCCGACGACTCCCTTGGGACCGGTGAGGCCTTCTGCTTTGAGTAAACGTGCCACTCCAAAATCCATGATCCGCGCATTCCCTTCTCTGTCCACCATGACATTCTGAGGTTTCAAATCCCGGTGAATAACTCCCAGTCTGTGAGCTTCGGTCAGTCCTTCACAGATTTGTTTAGCTATGGATATGGATTTACCCGAAGATAAATGGCCGGCCATTTTAATGAACCTTTTCAGGTTCTCGCCTGAGACGAACTCCATCGTGATGAAATATTTCTCATCCGCTTCGTTGAGGTCATACATCTGGCAGACATTCTTATGGACGATCTTTCGGGCCAATCTCAGTTCGTTGCGAAAGCGCTCGATGGTCTTCTCATCAGAGCCTATATCCGGATTCAGGAGTTTTAAGGCAATTTCTTCTTGAACTTTCTTATCGTAGACCTTGTAGACCGTGCCCATGCCCCCTCGCCCAAGTTCTTCGACGAACTCATACCTGTCCGCAAATATCGTCCCCCTAGAAAATTCCTTATAGGATTTGTCGATGGTTCGAGTGGGAGTGGAAGAGATTTCTTCAGATGACGGGAGGCGTGCGGCGCAGGTATTACAGAATCTGGAATCAGGAGGATTTTCAGTCTGACAATTGGGGCATTTCATGAACGAATACCTCTGGAAAATGCAAAAAAAGAATAGCAGTTAAAAAAGAAAGAGTCAAACACATTGGGGAACGTCCCCATTAATCCATTAATTAATTTTTTTGGCTTTTTGGGATTGGCCGCGCTGGGTGAGAATCAATCCTGTTACGCGCCCTTCACTGTCTTTCTCGAAACGGATCACGATATACGGATCTTCGGAGAAAAACACCGTCAAACCCTGGGCGTAGAATTTTGTCGGGGCCTGTCCCGTCGGTGTGATGACCAAATAATAATCTTCATGCGCCACATCCAGGATATAATCGGGATTGATCTCGTACCGGCCCACATACTGCGGATAGACGGAAGAATCCAGCCTGTAGAGGGTTTTCGCCTCAGGCCGGAAATGGGGCCACTCATAGACTGCGGAAATCCCGCGCAAAATCTCATCAATCAGGTAGGCGCCATTGTCGCTGTTCGTCATGATGACGGCTCCCTCCCCCCTGACTGGATAACCAACCATAAAACACGAGTAACCCGTGTTATCTCCGTGCATATGGAAAAAAAGGTCATCGCCTTCACTTTCTATATTAACGCCAAGCCCCTGAATCCCCTTGTGAGGAGTCAGCATCGCCTGCGCTAAAGACGCCGAGACGATCTTCTGGGATTCTCCCCGAGCGGCCTTCATGACCTCAATGACAAAGAGAGCCATATCCGACGGAGTGGACCAGAGTCCGGAAACGGATGCGACAGGATACTGGATCCACTTCCCTTCAACCGGATCTCCTCCCTGCAGATGGCCTGTAACAGCCTTCTCCTTTAAAAGAAAGGGCAACGGGGAAGCAAACGTACTGTTGTTCATTCCAAGAGGCCTGAATAAGGCTTCATCCACGATCTCAGGAAAGTCTTTTTTTTCAAGGTTAACCAGCAACTTCTGAAGGGCAGCAACGCCTCCTTCCAAATCTAACAGGGCTGTGTTCACATCGGCTTCCAGGTCCAGCTGGCCCTTTTCCACAAAATAGACAGCCGTCAGCACAGTCACAGACTGACTGAGGGCCCCAGCTTGAAACAGAGACTCGGCAGTCACAGGCTCATTGAGCCCAAATTCTTTGAATCCGTAGGCGCTGGCCCAATCAATCTGATTCTTATAGATCACAGCAACACTGACTCCTGGAACTTTATAGAACTGCATGCGTTCGCTGATCTCGACCCTTTCCGGCTCCATACCCCTGAAGTAGACGGCTTTGAGCAATCCGTTTTCCACGGATTTCATTCTCTGGTGCGTGCGGGATTTCGGTGTTTCGCAGGCAGTCAAAATCAAGAAGACAAGAATAACCGCTGCAGCAAAGACAAAACGAAAAATCAGGCGGAGATGACGACTATGAAAGGCCATTTTATTCAGCAGAAGTCTCAATTATGTTTATACCAGAGAGTGATTTTCCTGTCAAAAATGGGCTTGTTTTTCTCCTCTGCAAGAATTCTGGAACGATCGGTCTAAAACACAATTTTGACACCCAGTAAGAGCTGTGCTAAATACTTAACTGGAGGAAAAGTGATTATCCAAATATATAACTGCGAGTCATAGAATCGATAAAAAGTCCACGATGGAAGGACACCGGATGAAGAGGGAACGGAAATGGCACCGCTTCTTTATCCTCTTTCTGATCCTCGCGGCTTCGGCCTGTAAAACCTTAGAAGTCTCCCGCCCGATCGCACCGACTCCTGCGAAAGAATTGAAGCACCTGGGATACACCATCCAGGTCGGGGCGTTCTCTCTGGTGGATAACGCCATCAGGCTTACCCAATCCTTGAATAAAAAAGGATTGAAGGCCTATTATTTTGCGCATCCCTCCGGGCTCTACAAAGTCCGATTTGGCGACTTCAGATCCAGAAAGTCCGCAGAAAAAAAGGCTAAAAGCCTGAAAAAAGCAGGAACCATCGATGAGTACTACATCGTCGCTCCTGAAGAGTATGCGGTTGCCAAAAGAAAAAAGTACGGAAAGCAGTATCTCCGGGATGAAATCGTGTCTACCGCAAGAAGGTTCATCGGAACCCCTTATGCCTGGGGAGGTTCTTCTAAACAGGAGGGATTCGACTGCAGCGGCCTGACCATGACAGTCTACAAGCTGAATGGTCTGAATTTGCCCCATTCCTCTCGACAGCAGTACAAAATCGGGGCTCCGGTGAGAAAGAGCAACCTAAAGAAGGGCGACCTGGTGTTCTTCGCCACATCCAGGGGCAGAAAGGTCTCTCATGTGGGAATCTACACTGGAAACAATCAATTCATCCACGCACCGAGTTACAGCAAGCGCGTCCGCACAGAGTCTCTTTCCAACAGTTATTTCAGAAAGAACTATGTCGGCGCCCGCACCTATTTGAAGTAAAAAGCGAAAGGGGGCGCATCTCAACTTTCGACATTTCAGAAAATCTCGGTATAAAATTGGGGACTTTCCCCAATTTTCTTATTCAACATTCGATTTTTCAGAAAATCGAGGAAGGCTCCTCATTCTATCATGCTATCTTTCTGAAACTTTATTCTGTGTTTAACGTTATATTAAAATGAACACGCTGCACTCGTTCATATGGATAAAATTATAATTTATATCCGGTAGTATTGATTCGTGTTTAGGCTCAAACCGTAAAGGAGGAAATCCATGATACGAAAAAAATTGCTTTTTGCAGTATTCTGCCTCTTTTTTGTCCAGGTTGTGCTCGCCCAGGCTCCGGGTGAGATCAGCTACAAGGATGAATCGGTCATGCCCACCGGAAAAAAAGGAGAACGCATCCGCTCCCTGATCGCCACCATAAATTCTAACGACCCAGCCCAAATCCGCCGCTTTGTCGAAGACGCATTAACTGAAAAATTTCAAAAAATCGCGCCGATGGAAGAACACATCAATGTGGTCCTCGACTTTTTCCGCACGACGGGAGGAGTCGATTTTCACAGCATCCGCACCTACGTCCCTGAGCGCAAGGAAGAGACTGTCGTCATCCTCAAAGATCGTCTCTTTGAAAGCTGGAAGGCCTTCGTCATCAGGTTCGACGGATCAGAGAACTTCCTGATCGCTGGCCTCCAATTCGCCGTGGCGCGCACACCCTCGAATGTGAAGGAACCTCAACTCTCGGAAAAACAGTTCATCCAGACAGTCAAAGACCTGCTTCCCCGGTTATGCGAGAAGGATGTGTTTTCAGGGACACTGCTCATTGCTAAGGGCGACAGAGTACTTTTTGAATACGCCTGCGGAGAAGCCAGCAAACGCTTCCACGTCCCTAACAACATCGAGACGAAGCTCAACCTGGGATCGATGAACAAGATGTTCACGGCCACAGCGATCGCCCAGCTTGTCGAGAAGGGCCTGCTCTCTTACCAGGATCCGATCAGCATGTATGTGGATGAATCCTGGCTCCCTGAAGAGATGACATCCAAGATCACGATCCACCACCTGCTGACGCATTCATCAGGACTGGGCAGCTACTTCAACAAAACCTTCATGACCAGCTCGCGCGCTCTCTACCGTAAACTGGACGATTACAAGCCGCTGGTTAAAGATGAAAAGCTGGCCTTCGAGCCCGGAAAACGTTTCAGGTACAGCAATACCGGGATGTTCCTCCTCGGTGTTGTGATCGAAAGTGTCACTGGTCAGAGCTATTTCGACTACATCCGAGAAAACATATATAAACCCGCCGGAATGACAAACTCCGGCTGCTACGAGATGGATTATCCTGTGGAGAACCTGGCGATCGGCTACAGTCCCGACCGGAATAGCCCGTACGGCTGGCAGAACAACTTTTTCAAGCATGTTATTAAAGGGGGGCCTGCGGGAGGCGGATTTTCAACGGTCCGCGACCTCCACCGATTCGCTCTCGCCCTCCAAGGAGGAAAGCTTGTTTCTGCTGACTCTCTAAAAATCCTCTGGAAAGACCATATAGGCGCAAATTACGGCTACGGATTCCAGGTGGCGGAGGGACCGACAGGAAAGGTTGTGGGCCACGGCGGTGGATTCTCCGGCATAAACGGAAACCTGGATATCTTTCTTGATAAAGGATATATCGTCGCCGTCCTCTCCAACTACGACCGGGGGGCCAGCCCGGTAGCTGATAAAATCAACCAGCTTTTGGCCAGAGTGAAATAGTGAGTCAAGAGATCAAAAGAGCAGTATAAGTTAAAACTCAAAATATAAAACTAGCGAATAAAAACTAGAAAAATTCCCCACTGTGAGCGAGGGGTCTCGAATCCCCAACCTCTAGATCCACAGTCCAGTACTCCGATAGAGAAAAATAAAAATATATTATTAATTTTTAAGCCCCATTACCCTCTTTTCAGCATCCTCAACTGTAGTGCCAAGAATCCAACCATATTTTATTTTTATTTCATCATCTTCAAATTTGCCATACTTAACATATTTCCAACGCCCTAAATATCCTTTTGTATCGATAATGTAAACAAATTTATATTTCCCTATCCTGTCCATCGTATTAAAAAGATCATGCCAAGTGAGGCTGTATTTATTACGGAATATGTATCGCCAATCATCATAAGCATCATCTGGATTTCTCAACACAAACGTATAATCATCATTAATCTGCCACCACTCCTCGGCCTTTGCCTGCATGAACTTTTCTCTCTTTCCTTTCTGATCTTCCTCTTGAAATGCTCCTAAAAAACATACAAGTAAGAAAATCAAAATGAATAGAACCATTTTTTGCTTTGTCACCATCTTATTACTCCTTTTTGCCTCTATTTAATTTAGTCGAGGTTATATGCCATAGTCAGTAATATACAGAAAATTCTTTGTTAACAATCAGATATTAGAGAACTGGTTATTTCAAGCTTGTTGATTCATGGGAAATTACCAGGTGGGATATTTGAGATAATTACTTACTCTTCAGTCCATCCAGTCTCTTCCTGGCGTCCTCGATATCAGCAATACCAGGGTCAGCGTTTTTCCAGAGCTCAATAAACTTCTCGTACTGGTCGATAGCTTTTCCACCCCAGCCTTTCTGCTCGTATAACTTGGCCAGCCTGTAATGATAAAGAGGATGAATGAGATACCTCGCCTCAGTGTCAGGATCGAATGTGATCAACCGCTCATACTCGGCAATGGCTTTGTCTAAATCTCCCTTCTGTTGATATGTCCGGGCCAAGACATCTTTTAATGGCGGAATATTATAACCTATCACATCCATAACATACTGAAGAGCCGGAGGTACAGATTGCGCGAGTGAAGTCTCATCCAAAACGGCCAGAGTCTTATCGAAGTTTCCTTCAGCGAGTCCAATCTCTGCTTCAAGAATACGTAAAGAAAGAGTTGTCCTTTCTCTCTGAGAAAAGATCAAAAAAATCTGCTTTCTCGCCTCAGTCAATTGCCTCTTTGCTGAATCCAGCTTCTTATCTTTTAAGTCGATCAATCCAGAAAGCAAGTGGGATCTCGCTTTATAAACAGGTGTGAGTGCGGGCTGTATTTTTTCAGCCACACCGACCCACCCCTCATTATTTTCCCTGGCAAGCCCATATTCCTCTCTATCTATGTGAATAATCGTTTTGGTCAACATCATCGAAGCTTTAGCTTCGTCGCTTCCTGTTCCTTGCGCTATCTCTTCTGCTCTCCATAACTCGTCAAAAGCCTTTTCAGTGCGGCCAAGCCAATGAAGATAAAATCCTTTAAATAAAAATCCAAACACTCTATTCCCCGGCGAAATGGCCATCTCGATCGATTGATCAAACCATCTCAGGGCTTCAGCCGGATCTTCCTTGAGGGCATACATGTATCCGAGCTTGAAATAGGAAATCGCGAATTCAGGTTTTATTCTGACCGCCTCTTTATAGTGTGAAATCGCTTCATCCAGCCTGCCCATGCGAAAATACGCGTCAGCCATCGAATCGTGCGGATTCGCATCATCCGGATTGAGAGCCAGGTACGCCTTGAAATGCTCGACGGCCTTCACATAATCCCCCTGCGAAAGGTAGTTATAGCCAAGATCATTATGGGATTCTCCAAACTCAGGGTCCAATTCCAACACTTTGAGATGATTTTCGATCGCTCCTTTAAAATTCCCAGCCCTCCTGAAGAAAATGGCAAGAAAAAAATAAGCCATCTTCTCTCTTGGGTATTTCTCGGTGATCTGTTTAAGGATATTGCCTGCTTTTCCGATATCTTGCTCTACATACTGAGCATAACGTGATTCTATAAACAATCTCTCTTTATCGGTCGCTTTCTGGGAATGAGATTTGGCTTTTTCGATGGCCCTATCCCTCGCTTCTGTACTGGCTAACGAGTCATACGCACTCGAAAGGTAGAGATAGGCTGTCGCAAAGTTCGGGTCGATCTCAACCGCCTTCTCGAAATCCTGTCGAGCGTCCTCATAATAGAATCTTTGAAAATTCTCAACTCCGCTCATAAAATACTTATACGCTTCCATCGAGCTTGTCGTGACATCAGCCACCTCAATTTCCTGAGGCTCTATTTCCGGCTTGGCTGCGGCAATCCACTCAAAAATTTCATCGCTCAATTCATCGATCTGCGTTTTCAGGATGCTGTCCGGCCCTTCTCCTCTTGAACCCGCGCTTTTGAGGAGTTTCTTGTTCTCGACATCCAGGACCTTTACATCAGTCGCGTACATGTTGCCCATTTTGACAAAACTCCCCAGGATAATCGTTTCTATCCCTTCCATACGGCACAGCCGAAAACCCAGATCCCTGTCGATATCCTCCATATCCTTCTTCCCTATCTGAGCGAGCAGGTCATTCATCCTCTCCCATGTCATCACGTACAGCCCACCTGTTTGTTCGAGGCTGGTGATAAGGAGATTGGGGATAGCTTTTTGCAGGTAATCGTATGCTGCATCACCGGTCTGGTTCTCAAAGCTGACCACTGCGATTGAATTTTCGATCTTTGGGGCTGCGGCTGGCTCTCTCTCTGGCAGAACTTGCAATGTAACCACCACGGCTATCACGAGCGCAACAACAACGACAGCGGGAATAAACAGCCTCCTCAAACTGAACGAGACAGTGATCTCTTTTGAAGTAATTGGCTTTCTTTTAGGTTCCATGCGCTCTGTCGTGGGGATTCTCCTCTCTATCATTTCCAGCTCTGTCCGGACTTCTCCTGCACTCTGGGGCCGGTTCTCCTTGTCCTTTTCCATGCACTTCAGGATCAGGCCGTTGAGATCATCAGGTATGTGAGAATTCAATTCTCTGGGATCCTGGGGTGTCTCGCTCTTATGCTTGACACCAATGGTGAAGGGTGTGTCGCCTTCAAAAGGCACCCGTCCCGTGACCATCTCATACAGGATGACGCCGAGCGAATAGATGTCCGAACGCTGGTCGATCTCCTTTCCTTCGACCTGCTCGGGCGACATGTATTCCGGTGTCCCGACCATCACTCCGGCGGCTGTGATCGCTTTCCCCCCGACAGATCGGGCAATCCCGAAGTCCATGATTCGGGCAATCCCGCTCCTGTCGATCATGACGTTCTGTGGCTTGAGGTCGCGGTGTACGACTCCGATCTTGTGCGCTTCGGTCAATCCCTCGCATATCTGCTTGGCGATATTCACTGCGGTCCCGATGCCCAGCTGGCCTGACATCCGGACCATGCTCCTCAGGTCTTCTCCAGGGACATACTCCATCGTGATGTAATGAATGCCTTTTTCTTCGTTGAGGTCGAACATCTGGCATACGTTTTTATGCCTGATCTTTCGGGCGAATTTCAATTCGTTACTGAAACGTTCTATGGTTTTTTTGTCGGATGCGATCTCGGGCTTGAGGAGTTTGAGGGCGACTTTTTCCTTGACCTTTGTGTCCATCACCTTGTAGACACGTCCCATGCCGCCCCGGCCCAGTTCTTCGATTATCTGGTACCGGCCGGCAAAGTTCGAACCTGTGGTCAGCTCTTCCTGGGGAGTTTCGAGAGTTTTGGTGAGAGAGGCTGCGGCATCTTCTGAGGGAATGATTTGCGTTCCACACTCTCCGCAGAACCTCTGGGTGTCGGGATTATCGGCCTGACATTTCGGGCATTTCATGCGTCACTTCCGCGTCACAATCGGCAAAAGAATATCAATTCAACAAAAAAGAGTCAAATACAATGAATTGATTATCATTGAGAGGAGCGAGGTGACGTGGCAATCTCACAGGGAATAGTGGCTATTTTATTACTCGTCATTGCAAGCGCAGGGTAGTAATCTCGTAAATCAATTGTCATTGCGAAAGAAGCACGGCAATCTTACCTTCGTGTCATTGCGAGTGAAGCGTGGCAATCTTATGAAATAAATGTGTCATTGCGAGGAGCGTGGTAATCTTACCTTCGTGTCATTACGAGCGAAGCGTGGTAATCTCATACAGAAAATACGAATTTATTTTTCTTACGAGATCGCCAAGCCTGTTCCGAGCAAAGCGAAGGAATCCCCTAAAACCTCGCAATGACATAAGGAGGAAATTGCTGCGTTTCAGTCGCAATGACAGAGAAATAAAAAAAGGGCAGGACACTCTTAAATCAAGTGTCCTGCCCTCTTTTTTATTCGTTAAAAGATTCGCGCGCTTCTCTTTAATGGATAATATAAGGAGCCGACTCAAGCTTATCGATCTTTACTGTCCAATACTTCTTGTCTTTATCCTTATCTTTATCATCAATATTAAAGTGGACTGTGACAGTGAAAGTAATCGCATAGGTTTTTCCCTTGTGTTCAGGAAGCTCGTATTTCCACTGTTTGACTGCATTCACTACGGCTTCATTCAGAAGCTCGTGCGCGCCCTTTATGACCTCAACTTTAACAACGTTTCCTTTTTCGTCTGTGGTTCCCTCCACAACAACTTCGCCATAAATGCCCTTTTTCTCAGCTTCTTCCGGAAATTCAGGTTTCACTTTTAAGGCAAGTTTGGGTTTCACTTGAATGGAGACTTTCTTATGTTCATCAAATTTAGCATCATATTTGAGAGCAATACAGATTTCCGGGATTGAATCCACATCCAATTTTTTACCCAATTTCAGTTTCATATACTTGAGTTCCAGTTTTTCAGCCAATTTCAGCTGGACATCTTTCACCTTCTTCCTGATCTTCTCTTTCTCTTCCTCTGTGAGTGTTTTTTCCTGCGCTAATGCTGACTCGATATCCACATCGATATGAATTTTCTTTGCATCCGCTTTAATATCAGACATCGTGAGCTTCAGTTCTTTCAATGTCTTCCTCAATTCCTCATTCAGTTCAGTAGAAAGGCATACACCTTTCACAAGTATCAACTTGTGGCCATCTTTTGACACTTTCACATCCACTTTAACAGGGAATAATTCGAAATTAATCGCGCTTAATTTTGCCTTCAATTCTATCAGCTTCTTTTCAATTTCTTCTTTCTCCTGTTCTGGAAGAATTTTGACATACACAGTTTCATGTTTCTTTTTATTTTCTTTTTCCTTCTCCTGTTCTTGTTCTTCCTGCTTCTCCTGTTCTTGCTCTTCCTCCTTCTCCTGTTCTTGCTCTTCCTGCTTCTCCTGTTCCTTTTCCTGGTCTATCGCCGTTCCTAACTGAAAATCCGCTTTAATCTCTTGCCCTAATTCTAATTCGGTATCTTGTTTATCCGAAGCGAACGTCCATTTGTGACCGGCAATCAATCCGATACTCAAAACAAACACGAGTAATATAATTAAAGTTGTGGATTTCTTTGTTTCTGTCGCCATAATCCTCTCCTTGGATAAGATTTGACTGATTCTTTTTTTCATCGGAAGATGAGGAACCGCCAACCCTTGCGAAAAAGGCAGCCATTGGACAGATGTCGCTTTTTCTGCAAGGTTGACCAGACATTCCGCATATTCTCTCGAACTATTTTCCATGATAGCGTGATTATCAGAGATCTCTTCTCTGGTCTTTGAAAAATCAGTGCTCAATGCATGCACCATCGGATTCCACCAGTACAGAGCCGTGACAA
>JABAOH010002732.1_pt4 | contig 31944 bp, 30 predicted proteins | sample 7062181 | NCBI WGS metagenome assembly JABAOH01 (sample SAMN14538630, study PRJNA623070) | marine sediment metagenome | biome: marine biome [ENVO:00000428]; feature: marine pelagic biome [ENVO:01000023]; material: deep marine sediment [ENVO:00002113]; isolation source: pool of 5 deep marine... | reverse complement strand
TCTGGAACGAGATTATATTTGGAAAAGGTAGGAAGGTGGGTTGCTATAATAGAGGATTAGTATGATCAGCTTATACAGAATGTTTCAGATAATATTCGGGATTGTTGTCTCGGTGTTTGTTCTATACTTCCTTATACAGTACGCATCGAATTATGCGGGATTCCAGAAGGATGTCCAGAAGGTTACCATACTCAAGAACCTGAAGATAACAGGAGAAAGCGTGTATACGTATGGGAACCCTGTTGATTTTCCTGACACTTCTAGATATGATTTTTCTTCATGTTACATGACGATTAACAAACCCGAGCCCCCAGTTATAAAATGTGATTTTGGTGAGATAGGCTCTATTTTGACTCCCATGCTGTTATCAGTAGATGAAGAGGTTGTGGTTGACAGGACTGATCTAAACTTTGGATGGCATATTATGCACTGGATTGAAATTATGCCAGAGACTGTAATACTCTTTACACCCATGGATTCCTCAGACGAGGCTTGGAATTTAATGAAAAACCTTACCGAGGCCCTCCCATCAACAGAGAACCTAGACATCAAGGTAAGCTTTGGTTTCTGTGACGGGAATGATGTAATGGAGGATTTGTGTGGGGGACTATGTGAGAAGTTCAGTTTTATGAGTATTATAGATGATCACAGGGGTCAAGCTGAAAGGTGCAGAGCATCCCTTCCAGGGGAATACAAGCTTATAACAATATCAAATAGTTGCAATCCTGGTTTTTCCAATAAGGGAGTTTGTGTAAAGCTACCACAGGGCGGTGTTGGGTCTGCATACCTAGCAGGATCCGGTGAAACTTATGTATACAAGGATCCCTTGGATATAATAGCCCTTTTGATTGGTGGAAGCAAGAAGGATGTTCTTGGTAAAACCTTGGGGGAGAGACTCTACAATTACAAGAACGAGGTCTGGGGTGAGAGGCTTTCCCTTGCAGCAAGGATAATGAGTAAAAGAATGCTCTTGGTTTCTAGCGAGTACCAGTTTTTAGGAGAGAATCTGGAATGCATACCAATATATGCAAATCTTGCTGGTTCACTAACATCCATAGCTAATCAAGCGAAGGGAAATTACAAGAACGAGGTAGTTATGAGGAATCTTGTAACCAGAATGAGGGAGGCAAAGTCCTTATACCAAAACCTTATTGACTTGGGATGTGAGTACTATGTATAGCAGAAAAAGAGGTCAGGTTAGCATAATGGAATACATCCTGTTAACCTTTTTCATACTTGTGGTCATACTTGCCCTCCTCTTCTTCCTGAGTTGGTGGCAGTTTTCTCAACTCGGTATGCAAGAGCACAAACTTAAGATGGAAAGAATACTCTTCCTTGCCAAGTATGTATCCAATTCCCCATATTTTATAAAGGAAAACTCCATCTTCGATGACTCAAAGCTTACAGCAGCGAAGAGTCTCGGGCCCGGAATATGTGATGATTTTGAAAGTGTATTCGGATATGATTGGTTTATCAAGATTCGTGCTTTTAATGGTGATACGGAAACTACCTGTACATGGACAAACTATCCTGACTGTAATTCATGGAAGTTCTGTACAAAGGACCAGAAGAACATCTCTAGAATACTTCCTGTTAACATCTATAGAAAGATCCCAGAGGAGAATGGTATAGGAATAATGGAGGTAGGGATTTACATATGAAAGTGAAAAGGAAGGCCCAAACATCCATGATACTGTTGATACTGGTAATAATAATCTTTGCGGCCCTCGCTATTTTCCTATTCTCACTTGCAGAGACTGTTTCACCCAGGGACTACATGAATATGTATACCCATAACCTTCTCCTTTCTATACTTAGAGCTGACACAGGATCCCACGACCCAGAGTGCAAATACGTATCTGATCTGATATCCTGTTCATTCTTCCTACCATCCACATACCAGTGCTCAGGATTGAATGCAACTTGCCAGGAGCTTGCACAATCCAAAATCAACTATTACATGTCCAAGTATGCAGGCATGCAACAAAGTTTCAGATATCTCCTTACAGTAACTCCGAAGAGTTTCATAGCAAGGACACCTGAAGGGGAGGCCCTCAAGATTGAGTTTGGTGATTCTAGCCTAATGGATGAAAAGGTGCAGAAATGGTCTGCAAACGAGCTCATACAGAGGGTCTCTGGGATGACAGAGTATTACTTAGCAGTTAACCTACTCATATCTGTTAAGGAATAGTTTATATAAATTAGTAATTGTAAATTATATTATATGGAAAGGAAGGGACAGATCGAGTTTATTGTTATCCTTGGGCTTCTAGTTGTTATTGCTGTGGTTGTTTTCTATGCTTACCAGTCCGGCATACTCGGCCCTGTTGTTTCTCCTGACGTTTCCCTTGCAGAAGAATCTGTAAGAAACCTGATAAGGGCAGGTGCTTATCAGACTCTCAATAACATGAGCCTTTACGGAGGATACCTGAATGCGGACTCCTTCCAGCTTGGCTCCCTCACCTTTAATGGGAAGGAGGTTCCCTACTGGCAGAAAAACGGACAGATACAATACCCTGACCTCCATTCCAACTTCAAGGAGGGTGTTAAGAGCTACCTACTCCAGTACAAGGATGATTTTGCGAATGCATACACAGAGCAGGAAGGAAAGGAGCTCATCATAGGAGAACCCTCTATTTCAGCGAATTTTTTGAACGATAAGATAGACTTTCTTGTAAGCATGCCAACCACCCTTGACGGCAACGCGGTTCCACAGCCATATTCAATATCCATTCCCACAAGATTTGAGGAAACAAATGATTTCTCAACCAATTTCCTGACATATTCAAGTACGAACAGGCCTCTTGAGTATTTCACTTTGGGTTCAATACTCTTTTCACCCATAAATGATGGCGAGCATGATGTCCCTTTATACATTCATCTAACTCAATGTGGAGAGGTTTTTTACAAGGACTGGTGGGGTATAAAGCCCGGGATGGAGTATGCGATAAAAACAACCCTAGCTCATACATACATGCCTGGTAAATACCCAACTAACGTTTTGTACACAACAAGTCACCCGAAGTATTCAATACCACCAATAAACGGTAATGAGTATGAGGATATAGATATAACCTTCCACCTTCCTGATAATTTTGAATTGACTCCGAGCAATTTCCAGTTTACACCAAACCCAATATTTGTTCAGGCAGAATTCATACCCATGACAACTGTTTGCCAATCCAACCCAACATTTGTTCAATACTTTCTTCTATACCCAACCATAGTCAGGGTTAAAGATCCACTAACTGGAAACACCTTCCAGTTTGCAACGGAGATATTCATATTCAACAACACCCCTGGAGACTATGGTGATGTTTCGGGTTATGATCCCGGTCTAAGAAGTATTATATGTGAGAACCCAGGCTGTTCAATTGACATAAAAGTTGAGGATAGTGGTGGGGATCCAATACCCTTCGCATCCGTGAACTTCATGGACTGTATATTGGGAAGAACCGATTCCTCAGGGAAGTTTTCAGGAGCCGCTCCGTGTGGTATAGGACCCTTAGAGGTTCATAAAGACGGGTTTGGAAACTACAGGGAAATGAAGAGCTCAGATGAGATCGATGGTTTGACTATTAGTCTAGCCAAGATGCCAGCAGTAAATCTGCATTTATATGAAGTAGAGATTCTGAATCGATCAATTCCGAGACAGTATGTAATTAATCAGGGTGCGGTAAGTTACATTAACACCAAACACCCGAACGAATTCGTACACCTAAACTTCTACTCTCAAGTACAAAACCAATTCTATCAGAGGATGTTCGACGAAAAGATAGGCAGAATAACATATCTACCAGCAGACGAGTATTTCATAGGTGGAACCCTTGCGGAAGATGATATGCCTGTAGGGGGGATCCTAACGAACTACACTCTGGGAGAAGACTTAGACGGTAAAGACCTGTATGTATACCTACCTTACATACAAGAATTCAGTGAAATTCAGAATGAGGTAGAGTCTGCGGAAAGGGTACAAGAACTAACAAGCTTATTAAAAGAGTGCGACTTGGGTCCGATAAGGGACACACCACTTGGAAACTTCGGAGGATGTATAGTGGGATACAATGAACTGTAAAATTGTGATATTGGAAACATTTGCAATCTTGATATCTGCATTAGTATTCAGTATACCCCTTGTTGCAGCAACAGACGTAAATATATTCTTCAACGGTGTGAAGAGAACAACAACTACGTATGATAAAGGGGTTTCTGTTAACGAGGAGATAAATTTCATACACGAAGCTAATGACATTCTCTGGAAAAATGTCAAAGTAGCGGTTAAGATAAACTCTGCAAGCCTGTCAAAGGAGATAAAGAAAATCTATCTGTACAAGTGCAAAAAGCTTTCTCCAACGAACTGTATACAATCTGAGCCACAGGTTTTTGAAAACTTCGTTGATGTGGAGCTGCTTTGGAATGATATCTCTGAGAGAGAGGGAGCATATGCATATCCACAGGTTGCAAACCTCCTTGTTATGATCAAGCTGGAGGATTTAGGAGGGACTATAATCTGGATTGGTTCATGGCATCATATAAGAAGAACTGCTTACAACACATTCACGGAGTACAGTCATGAACTGAGTGAAATCGATCTGCATGCAAACTCCGTTGATATGGTGGATCCCGTAAAGATGTACATAGAAAACTACGGAATGATACCCTTCAACTGGTTGACAAAGGCAGTGTTCAAAAACGCAAATGCAATATACGCACTAGGAGCTGATGCGAATGAGATTGAATCATCACCACCGAGCTTCTTAACAGCAACTCCACCAACAAATGAGATAAGCACAATAAACAAGGATTTCTATTTCATTTTCTCCAACACGAGCTCGGGGATAGTTAACCCCTTAACACTCAACCTGAACCCAACATTTACCTGTGGTGATGGAGCATGCGAATCCAATTTAGGAGAAACACCAGGAAGCTGTTGTGTAGATTGTCCGTGTCCGTTAGGACAGTACTGTGACGTTGACCCCACTAACCTAACGGTTGGTGAATGCAAGGATTTGAGCCAAGTATCCCTTCAGGTTATATCAACATCTTCTCCCCAGATCACTGACTGTTCCGGAACATTTGATGTGAATATATCAATGAAGATAAACAACCCCCCAAGTTCATTACCCTCGGACATCTCCTCGGTTTTCAAGCTGAATGAAACCGTTTACTCAACCACATGCTATGGAGGACCACCAGAGTATTATTGCCTGGTTACACTGAACTCTGACATTGAATGTGGACAGGGAAGCTATAACATAGAACCCAATGATGTTACAACAACCATGGCCTACAAAGATGGCCCAAACGATATGAGCATGACCCTGAATACGAGTTTCTCTCCGATAATAGTCAACTACAACTGCTTATGTGATGATGGATTCTACTGCGATATTGGCGAAGAAATATGTAAATCAGAGGATGCAATAACTCTTGGTATAACATCCTTGACAGATTATTTGGATAATTACACCGAAGGAGACACCATAAATCTAACAGCCAAGATATTCAATCCCCCAACAGGACTAACCCTTATCTCAAGTTCTGCAGTCCTTAACCTCACAGGAGGTGGTGTTGCTCCTGGTTCACCAACATGCACGGATCCGAGTGCTGATTATGAATACAACTGTTCCATACCGTTCCAGATAGTTGGCTACAGCTCGCAAAACGCGTACACTTTTGACCCTAACACCCTTATATTCACAACAACCTACAAGGACGGGACAATTGACAAAACAAAGATCTTGGAAACGAACTTCGGACCAGTGAGCATACCATCCCAGTACTGTGGAGACGGTATGTGTAATATGGGAGAAACCCAAAGCTCTTGTTGTATTGACTGTGATTGTTCACAAATAGATGATTACTGTGATCCTGTGAAAGGATGTGAACCAATAGCAGGGGTAACGGTTACTGTTGATGCTGTCAATCCAACAGAATTGAAGGATTGTGATGTTCCACACCTCGTCAATATAACCTTAAGGGTAAACAATCCACCAAGCACACTGGCACTTGATCATTATTATCATGTAAAGAATAACCTACCAACTGGATGGAGTTTGCAGTGCGATGACTCAGATTACGGAGGAATTTTCTACTGCCATTTAACCATACCTAAGATAGAGGGATGTTCTTTACCTCACTATTTGATTAACAACAATGAGCTGAATGTTTCAATAAGCTTTGATGATGGGGGACCAGATTCCACATTCTATTCAAGAATAACAAAACAGGCAAGTGCCCCATTCTCTAACATAAGGATTATCCCAGTATATGACTGTGGTGATGGAACATGCGAATCCAATTTAGGAGAGGGTCCTGGTAACTGCTGCATAGATTGTGCATGTCCATCAGGGCAGTACTGTGATGTCACCTCTTCCAACGAAAACGGAACATGCAGGTCAAAGGATGCAATAGCTTTGGTCATAGATTCTCCAAAAGATACAGTGAAATTAACAAGCTGTGAGATACCCCACAATGTTTACATAAATGCCCATGTAGAGAACCAGCCATCAGACATGCGAGCTGAACAGTATTACGGAACCCTTAACGGGAGCAATGCACTCATTAACTGTGATGTGGAACAGTCGTATGGGGCATCAAACTACAGCTTTAACTGCACTATGACCGTACCTTCGGTTTACAAATGCGAAATGGGTGATACCTACGTATACAGAGACAATTCCTTCTCCATATTCATAAGCTATAGTAACGGGGATCAAACAGAAACTAAGGCCCTTTCAGGAGAACTCCCAAACATCATGACGACCCAAACCATAAGATCGATGTATACTATCATGGAGGATGCAAGGGCTGAGATGGAAAGACTTACGAACGAAAGTATGGAAATAGCAAGAGAGCTGATAGAAAAATACAAGAATTGTACAAAAACTTTGGGAACAATAATGAAAATAGCTATTTATGGAGGACTGTTAGGTGGCCTTGCGTTTGGAATAGCCAAAATGGCTGGGCTATTTGGGGAGGCATGGAGTGTGAGGGATTTCATGATGCACATGACTACAATAACTGATGTGGTTTCTTCAATTGTAAGGTTGTATGCAGCTTACTGTAACCTAATGACAATACAGGGTCAGTTAAGCCTGGCAATGAATAGAATAGAGATGGATATGGTGAGAGTAACCATGTGTATGGAAATGATTCAGCACGAATTGGATATAGGCAACTGCAGAGGCAGGGAAGAATCCTGCTTCAACTCTCTTGTGAACTGCATGAACTTCGCTAACATAAACAACTGGATGGCTGGTCTCCAGAGCATAATGGCACAGTCAAACCAGATTATGCAGGGCATGAGAACTGACCTCACGAACATATACAGACAGGGCTACTACTGGGGGTACAATCAGTATCCAAATTTATATGGATCTGGAACAGGGGAGTTCTATTTCATTATCAAGTGTGGTGGTACAAACATAAATGGCGGAGTATGCACCACAGCTTGCGATACAACGAAACCCGAGTATAATAGAGGCGACTGCTCACGTATAGACATCTTTGCAAACAATATGCAAACTGACGATGATGTAAAGAAAATAAAGCCTTTCATGGGTTCTGTTTGTGGAAACGAGACGCTGTGTGAGGTAACTTATACTGCCAAGTGCATCAAAAACAATAGAGAAGTAGGCAGCCCAAAAACCATTAAAGTCACGTATAAAGATGACGAAAATAAAATCGGTTGTTTGTAAAATTAGCAAATGATTTATTAGCAGGACAGGAAATAATTAACATGAGGATGAAAAATTTTTTATTATTTATTACATTTATTCTATTCTTAATCTTCTTTGTCCAGTCTGCTCAATCTTATCGGTTGACGAACAACCTTTACTTCGCAATCCCCAACGATAGTATAGAGTGTATAGATGTGATTCTCCCGGATGATTCAGGATTCATGGGAATGGGAGAGTACGAGTATAAAATCACATGCACGAGCAACTGGAGTGATTTGACTGAGCAGATTGTAAGAACTGATGAAAACAACACAGTAAGGATTCCCCTATGCTTCTCGGGTTTTGGGAGAGATAACGGGGACTGCTCACCACCGTTTATGATAAGCATTTCTTCTTCGATGCTCGGGATTGAGAATAACTGGAGTGGTGGGGTTTGTATATCGAAGTATCCAGATTTTGATATTGTGGACGAAGAAGTAGAGGATGAGGACGATGTCTGGAATATTATTAACGGGAACGTTGATTTCTTTGACATAGGGTTTTCACCTGGGATACTACATGTAGAAACAGAAAAGATTGTGACATATTCCCTGCTGGTTGAATCCTATGCATCTCTTACAATAGATCTGGGTATTAAAAACACAGCCCTTTCCATAAGCCCGTTAAGTGAGACCGTTCAAAGTTCTTCCTCTAACCCCTACCATAAAATAGGCTTTACTATAAACACCCCTACTCAGAATGGAGAATACAACTTTGATGTTGAGGCAAACATAAGAAACTGTGAAGGAATTTTCTGTAGGAAGGTTGTGAAAGGAATCCTGGTTGTGAATGACACTTTACCAGAAACCGGGGTTTTGATTTACCTTTTCCCCCAAAGTATTAATGTGAAGAGCCTTGAACCCGTTATCTACATGCTAACAATCCAAAACTACGAAGAGGAGAAAACATTCCTGACGAGTATAAACATAGACCCTGATACTTTGACGGATTTCCCAGGAGGTAGTGTTGTAGTAGCGAAGGACAGCTATAAAACCATAGAGTTCACAGTCACCCCTAATAATGTTTCATCGCTCTATCAGATAGACGTTACTGTCGAATATGAGGGATTGGAAAAGAAGGTTTCTGCAGCACTATCAACCAACGAGATGCTGACCGATGCGATGAGGAATGCAGATTACATAAAGAATTCAAACCCAAACCTTACAGGTGATGTCAACTCTGCACTTGATGATTGGTACAATGACTACAAAACATCTGACTACGGAACAGATATGGACAATTATGCAACACTGAAGGACAGTCTTGCAGATCTGATGAATCAGACAGTTGATGGAGAAACCCCTGGAGACGGTGGACCATATACTAATGGAGGGCCAGTAACAGATGGACAAGACCAAGAAGAAGGGAGTTGGTTATGGATAGTTCTACTGATAATAATAGTTATTGTAGTGATAATTCTGTTGGTCATGTTTTTCAAAAAATCCAAGAAAACTGACGAAACTGAAGAAGAATATTTTTAGTAGAATTCTTCGTCAAATTCCTCTCCACCTTCTTCGAACTCCTCTTCTAGCCCTTCTCCACCCTTCTTGTACTTCTTTAAGTAGAACCAGACACCCACTATTGCAACAACTATTATAACAATTACTAACAGGAGGGTAAAGTCGAACGGCTGGACTTCCATTTCCACGCAATAGTTATATGTGCACGTGTAACCAGCGTCACAGTCTAGATCATCACAACATTCACCTGTTTCACAAACCTCATCACAGCATACACCACCCGTGCAACCAGTTCCATTCAGCTCCCCTTCACATTCGTTAACTTCAATCTCACAACAAATACCATTCACATCATTTAGCCTGCATACACTACCCGTTGGGGTTTCACCGCCTGGACACGACACTCCCAAGCGGCAAGTCCCTGTTGAGCATGTTATGTTGGGAAGAGGACCTTCAGATTTCACACATACATAATTATCACATTCCTCGTCAGTAGCACAATCATCATCACCACAACAGTTTGATTTTTCCATACAAACCTCATCACAGCATATACCCCCGTAACAGTAGCTCATATCAGATTTATCATCACAGGTCATGGCTGTGGATATGGACTCGTTCTTAACACTTACCTTGATATCAATCGGTATGTAACCTATCAGGGTGTTGTTTGATTTCAGTTGCGCCTGTGTACTTATTTCCATGGAGCTTTCCACATACTCCAGAATAACACTGAAGAACATTGATTCACGAGGACCAAGGGTAGTGTTGCTTAAATCTATATCAAGGTAATCATTCACATCTATAGGTTCTGTAACAGGTATGTTAACAGTCAAGGAGGTTAGAGTGTTGTTCCTCAGGTTGGTTATCCTATAATTAGATTTTTCATATTTCTGGTTTTTGTTTATCAATATGTTGAGGCTTACGGGATCAACATCAACGTATCCCATCTCACCATCACCATTCCCTATCCCCAGTCTCATATCAACACTTACTACCGATCCACCATAATCAGAACCAACTGTGGGTGCACTGAAAGCGATGTAGTATTCACCTAGGTCAAGGGTTATGTTGTCTATGTATCCACCAACGTCGTTATCGTAAACAAGGTTCCCGTCCTTGTTTGGAACCAGGCTCAAATTGTTTGCATAGTATGTTTCATAGGAGATCCCGGTTACAATGTCCGGTTTAGGATAAACTTTTATATAAGCGATTTTTTTCTCAATATCTGTATTGATCTTTGAGGTTAGCACTATACTCCCGACATACACATCCAGAATTTCGCCTCCAGTATCCAAAGAAGAATCCGTTGTGTTGACTTCTAATGTATGAGGAGGACCACCGATGTTTGATAACAGGAAAGGGTTGGGCCCACATGTACTTTTAGTATCAGTGTTAGAAAAGTAGCACACCCAATTATCCCCTATCTTTGGGATCTGCCCAGCTACCGGTTCCATCATTGCTCCGTACGCAAGCCAATTCACCCTGACCGATTCATTAACATTTGGGTCAACCACAAGAAGGAAACTCGAGTTCACGGATATTTCATCGGGTATGAAAGTAACATCTGGGTCTGGCAGGACGGCGGACGCGAAAGGGATGAGTGATACCATCATTAAAAACATGAATGTTATGTATACGAATTTCATTCGCCTTCGCACATTTTCCATATATAATAATTGTGTGGGGTATATAAAAAAAGTTTTGAAGCCAGAATATTAAACTATAAAAGCAATGAATGCAAATAAGTTTTATGGTCAGTATTCAAGAGTTCCAAAAACTTGATCTTAGGGTAGGAGAGATTATATCTGTTGAGCATGTACCAAACGCTGACAGGCTTTACGTTCTGAACGTGGATATGGGAGGAAAGCAGATACAGCTGCTGGCAGGCGTAAGGCAGCAGTATACTGAGGAAGAGCTTAAGGGAAAGAAGATAGTTGTGGTTGCAAACCTTGATCCAGCAAAAATCAAGGGAATGACCTCCGAAGGAATGCTTCTGGCAGCGGAGCATGATGGGAAGATAAGTCTCGTTACGCTCGACAAGGATCTCCCTGTTGGCTCAAAGGTTTTATAGTTGGCCCTCGATATTATATACATGAAAATCCAGAAAATTCTGCCAGATGAAAAAGTTACTGTGCTTGCTGATTCTAGAGAGAGGAATTCACCCGTCGTGAGACATTTGGAGGATTCTGGAATTAGGGTGAGATCCAAACAATTAAAGGTTGGTGACTACATAGCCTCGGACAGAATAGGGATAGAGAGGAAGCAGATTCAAGATTTTCTACAATCCATAAAAAACCAAAGGGTTTTCAAGCAGCTGGAATCCCTTGCAGAATCCTACAAGAAGCCCCTACTTATTCTGGAAGGTAACCCGGAACTTCTTTTCGCTGAAAGCAACATGCACCCGAATTCTGTAATGGGAGCTCTGGCATCCATATCAATAGACTATGCAATACCAATACTTTGGACCCCAAACAGCAAGGGAACAGCAGAGCAGATACAGAGGATTGCTTACAGGGAGCAAGTAAAGAAGGAGAGAGGGTTGCAGATAAGAGTCAAAAAGAAATATCCAGACTTGGCTAGACAGCAGGAATTCATAGTCGCGGGTTTACCACATGTCTCGAATAAACTTAGTAAAAGGCTTCTGAAGGAATTCAAAACAGTCAGAAAGATGTTCTCGAGCAGGAAGGAAAGATTCATGAAGGTTGACGGGCTTGGGGAGAAGAAGGCGAAAAAAATATGGGAATTGCTTAATAAGGAATATGAGTGTGATTAATTATTTTTGGATAATTTGTGATCTAAGGATTTCTTGACGAGTTCCCTGAACAGGGGTTCTGGTTCTAGGGGTTTGGATGTGAGTTCTGGATGATACTGAGTTGCAAAGAAGAATGGATGCTTTGGAAGCTCCAAAATCTGCATTATCCTCTTCTGGGGAGCGAATCCTGAGAAGACCATTCCACATTTCTCTAGCTTGTCTATGTACTTGGTGTTGAGGTTCCAGCGATGACGGAACCTTCCTCTTACTTTGTTTTTTCCATAAATCTTATGGGCTCTTGTCCCCTCTTTTATGAGGACATCAAGACCTCCCAGTCTCATTGTTCCACCCAGACCGTCAATCTCCTCCTGCTCGGGTAGTATGCATATAACAGGATTCTTTGTGTTTGGTTTAATCTCTGTTGAGTTTGCTTCTTTTAGACCGCAGACGTTCCTAGCGAATTCGATAACAGCCATCTGGAAACCGAAACATAAACCAAGGAATGGGATATTGTTTTCCCTCGAATACCTAACACACTCGATCTTGCCCTCAACACCCCTTGCTCCAAACCCACCTGGGACTATTAAGCCGTCTAATCCTTCCACCTTCCTTTCCACATTGTTCTTGTTTATACCAGTAGTTTCTATCCACTTGACGTTGACTTTGGCATCCAGGTATGGGGCGGTGTGTTCCAACGCTTTCAGAATTGACATGTAAGAATCATGAACGTTCGTATACTTCCCTGCTATCCCTATTGTGACTTCTTTCTTGGCAGAACCAACCATATTAACAAGTTTATTCCATTTCTCAAAATCAGATGACTCCTTCGAATATTTCTTCATGTCAAAGATCTCGAATATGGCCTTGTCTATTTCCATACCCTTCAGTTTCAACGGAACTCTGTATATGTTCCTGGTGTCATTGAGGTTAACAACCCTTGAGACAGGTATGTTGGCTACTATGCTTATCTTCTCCTTTATACTCTCTGATATTGGGTTCTCGCTCCTGCACACGACGATATCCGGTTGTATACCTAGACCCATCAGGGTCCTCAGGCCGAGTTGTGCAGCCTTGCTTTTCTGTTCACCAAGGGAACCAGGCTCCAGGATGTAAACAACATTAATGAAACATACGTTTTCTTTCCCTTCCTCATACCTAAGTTCCCTCATAGCCTCAAGGTAATAGGAATTCTCTATGTCCCCAACCGTTCCTCCTATCTCCACAAGAAGAACATCAGCTTTGGACTTCATTGCCAGCTCCCTCAAGAAATTCTTGAGCTCTCCTGTAACATGAGGAATGAACTGAACGTCCCTGCCCAGATATTTTCCATCCCTCTCCTTATCTATGATGGTTTTGAATAACCTCCCAGCTGTCAGGAAGTTATCTTTGGTAAGGTTCTGGTTAAGCATCCTCTCATAGGTTCCCAGATCCAGATCACACTCGGTCCCGTCATCCAGAACGAATACCTCTCCATGCCTGAAGGGATTCAGGGTCCCAGAGTCATAGTTCAGGTAACCCTCAAGCTTTATTGGAGCAACGTTAAGACCGTGCCCCAGTTTTAGCAGGGTTCCAAGACATGACGTGAAAGTTCCCTTACCCACACCCGATATTACAGAACCTGTAACGATAACAAATTTCGTCTCCCCGGGCCTGTAACCTTTCGGGAAATCCGAGTAGAATTCGTGCTCCTCTACCTTGTTTGCTATCTCCTTGAAGGTTTCAGCAGCTTTCTTTCGCATAATATATATGAGGATACAGATTATAAAAACTTTCTCTACCCAATGAATTTCCTGGAAATTATAAGAATTTAAAAGTTAGCATCAAGATAAAATCAACGTTATCATGCTCTCAAAAAATCAACTATCCTATCAAGACCCAATCTGGAAAATAAATTCAGGTTGATCAGTACCCTAAAGGGTGAATACGTTTGCCGTTGTGCGTCTTTCGCAAAAAAATCAACGGTTTGGTTCTTGTTAGGTTGGAAAATATACAGGTATAAGATTTATGAGTCTTTTTTTAAATCTTTCGCAGTCTTGCGAAAGTTGACATATCAAATCTATTTAAAGGAGGGTTCAATGGAACCAACATTAGATGAGGCAAAAGAAAGAATCATTGTGGCCTTGGATGTTGATAACGTCAGGGACGCAAAAGCCATCATCAGGAAGCTTGCGGGTCAGGTGGGTTACTTCAAGATTGGCTTGGAACTCATCCTTGTTCTCTTATTTGGTGCAGGATGGAAAAGATTCAAAAAGTTCTTTGACGAGATTAGAACAAGATGCAAAGCAGGTGGGTTTATACCCCCGGGTATCATGTTTGACATTAAGTTACATGACATCCCCAACACCATGAAAAGAGCAATTAAACAGATTTCCATGCAAAATGTCCAATTTGTAACCATTCATGCTTCTGCAGGGGATGAGGCAATGGCAGACGTAGCAGACAATAAAGGAGAAACCAAAATCCTTGCAGTGACAGTTTTGACATCCCTGGATGAAGAGGAAGCCAATACCAGATACGGTGGACCATCAAAAGCAAAGGTTGTTGCGTTTGCGAAAGACGCCAAGCTAGCGGGTGTTGACGCTATAGTGTGTTCTCCAAAAGAGACAAGTTTTATAAGAAAGAAAAGAAAACTCGACAGCCTGAATCTGTTCAATCCAGGCATCCGACCCGAGTGGGCAAAGAAAAATGATCAGCAACGGGTAACGACTCCCAAACAGGCGATTCTAAACGGAGCTGATTTCGTTGTTATTGGAAGACCAATTACACAACCACCAAAGGGAATAGTTAACTCGCGTGATGCGGTTGAAAGGATCGCGGAGGAGATACTTGAAGCCCTGGTAGAAAAGGAAAAGAAGGAGAAGTGAAATGGAAGGCGAAACGAAGAAAATCACTATAGAGATCAAGCGTCTTTCCGATGATGAGATCCGGAGAATCTTTGCTAATTTTAATGCCGCTCTGAGTGGACATTTCGTGCTCAAACACAGAGGTAAAAAAGACGAAGTCGCCAAAATTCCAGGATCCGGTGACCATTCTGCCACATATGTCAACAAAGACATTCTCTATATTCCACCCAACGCGAACTGGTGGTTGTGTGCTGATATCGCACACCGTTTTGCTGGAACTCCACATGTAGATGTTGTAGTTGGTTTAGTGGCCGGTACAGTTAATGCAGCTTGGCTCGTAAAACAATTCCTATATTTCCTTACAGGAAGAGACATAGGATCTGTTTATGTTGATGAAGAATCCGGAAAAAAAGTCTTCAAGCGAGGTTTTGGTGAAATAGTATCAGGAAAAAATGTCCTCTTCGTTGAAGATATCAGCACTACTGGCGAATCACTAGAACTTGGTATCAATGCTGCCAAAGAAGCAGGTGGGAATGTAATAGGGGCGGCACTCATGTGTAACAGATCTGGGGGTAAGGTGACGGCCGAGACTCTCGGTATTCCCAGACTGGAAAACCAACTCGAACTATCAAGCGAAGAACTGAAAAAATACCTCTTGGAGGACTGCCCGCTCTGCAAAGATAGTGTTGATATCACCCCTATACCAGGACATGGTGACAAATTCCTGAAAAATCAGAGGGAAATTCAGGACATCATCTCCGGATAGAAATAACTCTCCCAGCGCCTCTCTTCTGAACGGTTTGGTTTTATCAACCAGACCGTTCTTTTTAATCTGTCAAATTAAAGGGATATAAAGGCAAACGATAGTTTTATAAACCCCGATTTCACTTATATAGTAATCTGCTTCTCCTGACAAAAGAATCGGATAGATTTCGCTGTATTCAACATGATGTTTACGCGATTAAAGAAACAAAGGTGATAATATGAAAATTACGAGAATGAAAAACGAAAAGAAGAAAGAGAGGTTTACTAAGGCGAAGGCCGTGGTGCCCGATACCTCGATCCTGATTCACGGTAAACTCTCGGAATTGATAAAAAAGGGCAAGATAAGCCCGAAAAAGATAGTCATACCTAGAGCCGTTATTGACGAACTGCAGGCCCAGGCCAGCAGGGGAAGAGAGGTTGGCTTTGACGGACTTGAAGAGATAAAGAAGATAAGGAAAGTCGGTAAGGAAAAGAATATAAACCTAGAGTTCACTGGTGAAAGACCAACTCTTGAAGAGATCCAGCTGGCGAAGAAAGGAAGGATAGATGCCCTGATAAGGGACGTTGCATCTAAAGCGAGTGCAACCCTTATCACGTCGGATTACGTTCAGGCCCTTGTGGGGGAAGTTGAGGACGTTTCTGTTGATTACGTGGAGAAGGATATCCTGAAAAAGCCACTGGAACTCGAGAGCCTCTTCTCAAAAGATGTTCAGTCAGTTCATTTGAAGGCAGGAGTTACGCCTTACGTGAAGAGGGGTAAGCCAGGGAATGTGGAGGTTATAAAGCTGAAAAGAAAGCCGTTTGATGACAAGGAACTGGAATCAATGATAGGCCAGATTGTTTCAAAGGCAAGAAAGGACGAAGATTCCTTCATAGAGATAGGAAAGCATGGCGCCCTTGTTATACAGCTTGGGAACTACAGAATATCCATAACAAGACCACCCTTCTCTGACAAGACAGAAATCACTGCAGTGAGACCTATAGTTAAACTAACTCTAGATGACTACAAGATGCACAAGGAACTGGAGAAAAGCATAGTCTCAGGCTACCATGGCATCATGATAGCAGGACCTCCGGGTTCTGGTAAATCAACCTTTGCTGCTTCAATAGCAGATTTCCTTGTTAAAAAGAACAAGATCGTGAAGACCTTTGAGCAGCCTAGGGATTTACAGGTTGGCCCTGAGGTTACCCAGTACGCTCCCCTAGAGGGTGACTGGGAAAAAACAGCAGAACTCCTGTTGCTGGTAAGACCTGACTACACAATATTTGATGAGGTCAGAAAAACCAGGGACTTCAGGGTATTCGGTGACATGAGGCTTGCTGGAGTTGGGATGATTGGTGTAACACACTCAACTGATACTGTATCAGCAATACAGAGATTTATAGGAAGGCTTGAGCTGGGAGTCATACCACACGTGATAGACAAAGTAATATACATAAAATCCGGAAAGATAGAAAAGGTCTACAATCTCAGCCTTACAGTCAAGATGCCGACAGGAATGAAAGAGGCGGATCTTGCAAGACCAGTGGTTGAAATCAGAGACTTCGAGACTAAGGAACTTGAGTATGAAATATACACATATGGAGAGGAAACCGTTATAGTTCCTGTGAAGAAGGAGAAGTCTCCGCTGAAGGATCTTGCCAGAGAAAGGGTCCTACAGGTGTTCAGAAAATGGGATCCGGACGCAGAGATAGACATTCAAGACAACAGAATCATAGCAAGGGTTAAGAGCTCTGAAGTTGCCAGGATTATTGGAAAGAAGGGAAAGAACGTAGAGGAGCTTGAGAAGAGACTTGGTATGAACATCTCAGTCGAACCCAAGGAGGGTTCACTAAAGCAGGACATATACTGGGATTACGATGAGACAGGAGCATACATAAACCTGAGGCTCGAGCCCGGACTCGTCGGAGTCCAAGTGGATATATACAGGGACAGGAACTACTTGTTCTCAGCCCATGTAGGCAAGAGCGGTATCATAAGGGTAAGGAAGAGATCTAATCTTGGAAGGAAGGTTCTGCAGGCAATTCTAGCAAAGAAACTCAGGATTCTGATGTAACAGAATTAGCATCCAGATAAGCAATTACTTAACCATCAGCTTTGCCTTCTCTGGATCCCACTTCCAATCCTTGGGAAGCTGGTTCTTCCTTTTGTAGTATTTGGCGAGTCTCCTTATTTTTGACTCGGTCAACTCGAGGCCCCTTTTGGATATATAATCCTTTTTGTTCTTCTCCATGTGTGCTACAAGATCCACTGCTCTTTTTATAAGGTTGTACATATCCTCAGGCATTTCAGGATAAATATTATGTTTCTTTAGGGTTTTGGATATTTTTTCCTTTGTCATAAGTCTTGTTGAGGGGATTCCGTATTGATCCCTCAAAACCAGACCGATCCTTGCAGATGAGTATCCTTTTTTAGCTAATTTAACTATTATTTCCTCTATTTCATTCGGTTTGTATTTAACCCAGGCAGCTTTTTTCACCATGGGTTTTTTGCTTCCTGACTTCCCTCTCTTCCTTGAATACATCCTTGCCATATTACAACCTATTGAAGTTAAAGGTTTAAAAACTTATTTGGAGGCTCTTGCCAATCCTTTACGCATATTATTATTTAATTGAGCGCAGCCAATAAAGAATAGAGAACATGGCTATGCCAGACCTATCGCAATTGGTTCAGATTGCACCAACCATGATGAAGGATCTGCCACAGATACTCTTCGGGCTGCAGGTTATTTTCTATATAGTACTGATACTCATTTTTGGTTCAATAATCATTAAGGGATACAGGGGTTACATGCATTTTGCAGTAAGGCTCCTTCTCAGGCTGGGTTTTGGTTTCATTGCGCTTGTCTGCGGTCTGGGGCTGTCAGGATTAATACCCATGTTCAGTGATGATGTCTTCTACACGCTGATACAGTCAATTCTTATAAACCCCTTTATCGGGATTGTAATATCCACAGCAGTATTAACAATCTCACTTTACCTCATATCCCACAACATATTCAACATCCCGGGCATGAAGAAACAGATTGCAAAACTCCAGGAAAAATTAAAAAAAGCTGAAGAAGTAACATCCAAGGCAGTTAAGAAAAGACTGGAACCTATAAGGATTGTTGGCATAGTGATACTTGTTGTTTTTCTGGGTTTCTCCCTCATCAACTTCCAGGGATTCCCCTCCTTGGGAGAAGAACTGTTTTCATTTATTGGCATAACCCCCGAAGAAATTGAGGAACTTGGGAAATACCTTGAGGGACTTGGTATAGGAAAAGAAATCCCTGAGAATTGTGTTTCCATCCTTACACTTATAGATGAAAATCTTGATGACTTTTTAAATGACAGACTGCCTGAATCCATGGATCCAGGAATAAAATCCATGATTGAGAGCAACTCTGGTTTCACAATTGTGAAGGTTTATCAAGTTACACATGATCAGAGAAACTTTTTCCTAGGAATAGAGAAAGATAATGTATGTTCTGCCACAGCAACAGAATTTTGTGAATGTTTGGATTTAAAATACGTTATGCCGCAAGCCTAAAAACTTAAAAACCTTTTCTTTTAAAAATAGTTAACTTTAAATATGAATGCCCCAAATAAATCAATAAAATGAAAATAAATTCTAAAGAGGGAGGTTAAAATGGCAGCAAGAAAAAGGAAGAAAGCAACAAAGAAAAAAGCAAGAAGGAGAAGGTAAAATATAGTGAATGAGGTGGATCTGATGAGGTTGTTTGAATGGGAGGATGAGGACGAAGAAACTGAGGAAGAACCTGAAGACTGGGATGTTGAAGAAGAGGAAGAATTCTAATTCAACACACCTCATTTTTTATTTTTTATATCATTAAGGGCATCAAGCCCTCATTTTTTATTTTTTGTTTCTTAGAAGCTTACTCGAGCTGTAGTCTTTGAACTTTCCCTTTATTCTTACTATCTTGCAGTTTAAACAAGATTCTTTGATTCTTTTTTTAAATTTATCATCAATTTTCTGATCATATCCCAGAGCGATAATATCCGGATTTTCTTTTTCAACAACCTTGAAGCGATCTTCATCATCTCCGATAATCACCCTGTCTGCAATTCCAGTTTTTTCAACTCCCAATCTCCTCTCTCTAGCTGTTCGCAAGAGAACTCCATTCTTTTTCAATGCCGTCCTGTCGCTTGACACAACAACGATCAGGAAATCTCCTAGAGATTTCGCTTTCTTTAGGAAAAACATATGTCCGGGATGCAAAACCGAAAAAACTCCACCAACTAAAACCTTTTTCATAAGATTAAACTGAATACTGTAAATAAAAAGTTATTCATAATTAATTACTCAATTATTACAGGACCTGGGGCAACCCTTGAAGAAGTAGAAACCCTATCTTCGATTTCCTTTATCAATTCGTAGAGGGGTTCTATGTCAAGGTTTCCTACCTGCTGCTCTAACCACTTGCTCTTTTCCTTCAGGGACTCGATGTCCCTCCTCAAGCCGGATATATCCAGGGTCTTAAAAGATGTGCTAACTTTCTTCAGCTCATCTATTTCCCTCTTCACACCCCTTATATCCCCGGAAATCCTGTCCAACTCCCCCCTACTCTTTGTAGCACTATCCTTCAATGCAACATTCATTCTATCAAGCTGACTGGAAACCCTCTGGTCAATTGATTTTATGTCCACCTTCGGAGTTTGGGCCCGGGCCGAACTAAGACTCTTTACCATATCCTCAATCCTTCTTATCCTTTCCCTGTTCTTGATAACCTCAGCAAAGAGTTTACTCATCTCGGATTGTGTGAAAAGCAGATCCTTTTCATGCTTCTTCAATTCCATCTGAACTCTTTTTGCATCAGAGCTAACTGTAGGAGGTTTTGCCGGAGCGGCTGCCCTGGATGGTTTTGGTGGTAGAGGCATTGGCGGAAGTTTTGCTATGACATTTTTCCTTTCCAATTCTATTTTTTTCAGCTCACCCTCTTTAACCTTTTTCATTTTGTTGTAATCAGCAGTAGAAATCTTTTTTTTCTTCATCTGTCTTTCAAGGTCACTTAGGGATTTCCTTACCACCCTTTCCCTTTTATTCAGATCAGATATGCTAACCACGAGAACCTACCTATAATTATTTTGTTTTAATAAATTATTATTTCCCTACTATAAAAAATTTCTAGGGCCTGATAGACCAAACTTTAAGCCATCTGAAGACAATTAATTATTATGCCTGTCACAAGGTCTGTTTGGAGAATAGTTGAGGAGACCACACCCCTGGTCGTAGGATTTGCTGTTTTGGAACTGATTGCAGGTGGTATTCTTGGGGCCATGATAATAGATATAGAGCTTCTTCCAGGACTGTTCATTCTTATACCTGCCCTGCTTGACATGAGAGGAAGTATTGGCTCAAGTCTCGGGGCAAGGATGAACTCTGGTCTGCACCTTGGTTACATAAAACCTGGCAAGGTGACAAAGGCCCTGAGAGCAAACATCTACTCTGCCCTGATACTTAGTTTTATATTGTCTGTGATATTATCAGTATTCGCAACATTTGCTTGCTCTTTATCCGGTGTGATGTGTGTTACCTTCATAGAGTTTTTCCTCATATCAGTAATAGCAGGGGTTTCATCTGGTATAGTACTGATATTTTTGGCGATATTCATCTCAAATTTCAGCTACAAAAAGGGCCTTGATCCTGATGATGTAACCTCACCAACCATCGGAACCACAGGGGATATAGTAACTGTTATCTGCCTCTTCTTGGCAGTTAAACTTGTGTTGGGTCTGGGAATATGATGTACTCAATGAAAACCATACTGGAGGAAAGCATTCCAATGCTTTTATTAGCAGGAGCCCTTTCGATTTGCGCAGGAATGGTTCTGCACAGCAATGGAGAAATTCTCTTTACCCTTCCTGGTATACTGGTCATAATCCCAGCTTTTAACAACATGGGAGGCAGTGTTTCGTCAGTCTTATGCTGCAGGCTCTCCTCAGCTCTTCACCTGGGAATGATTCGTCCAAAGCTCAAGAAAACCAAGACTCTGGAGAGGAACGTCTTTGCAACTTTTATAATATCCATAATATCATTCTTAGCTCTCGGTCTTGCTGCCGGAGGATTCAACATGTTGTTGGGTTTGAAGAGCCTTGATATATTGATATTCCCATTTGTCACGTTGGCAGCAGGTTTCATAACCGTGGTAGTACTGGTAACAATTTCCGTTGTATTCAGCTACATATCCTATAGCAGGGGCCTTGATCCTGACAACATGGTAGTACCTATCTTAACGAGCATAGGAGATGTTGTGGGAGTTTCGCTCCTGTTCTTGATACTCACTTTGGTGATGTGAAAGGTTAATAACCTGGAAGTATAAAATAAAGGAGGGATGGAAAATGCAGGTGTTCAAGAAGAAGGAGATCCTTAAAGACGTACTGGAGAAGAGGAGAAACGTGATAGACCTCATAGTGGAGATGAAGGATCTTGCAGGCCTGGCAATAGACCTTGGTTTTTCAGCACTGCTCCTACAGGACAAGAAACTAGCAGATAAGATAACAGAGCTGAAGGAGGAGATGGAGATAAAACAGTACGAGATAGAGATGGAGTGCATGCTGGCTGCATCCAACGTAGAACAGGCTCTTGGTCTCACATCCGTTATGAGGGTAGCCTCTGCAGTGGCAGACATATCCGATGCAGTGAACGAGATAATTGACAGCATCTTAAGAGGAATTCCCCCGCACCCAATCATAAAAGAGGCATTAAAGGCAGCGGCAGAAACAATCGACTACGTAAACATCAAGAAGGACTCAAAGGTGGCTGGCAAGACAATAGATGAAGCGACAAAGGGACTAGTGGATGTAATAGGACTGAAGAGGGAAGACGTCTGGTCCTATCAGCCCAGTGGGGAAGATAGAATAAAAGCAAAGGATTTCCTAATAATAAGCGGCGGCAAGAGAAGGGTCAGTGAAGTTATAAAGGAACTGAGAAAGTAGTTATCCATTCTTTATCTTTGCCTGTGCGGCTGCAAGCCGGGCAATTGGAACCCTGAAGGGAGAACAGGAAACATAGTCCAGTCCAATCAAATGGCAGAACTCTATGGAGTTTTTCTCTCCACCATGCTCGCCACAGATACCTATTTCTATTCTTGGATTAGTCTTCCTAGCAAGATTTACACAGATTTTCATCAGGGAACCAACTCCTTTTCTGTCTATCACCTGAAACGGATCAGTCTCCAAAATACCTTTTTCAATGTACTTCGGTATGAACTTACCTGCATCATCCCTGGAAAACCCGTAAACAGTCTGTGTGAGATCGTTTGTTCCGAACGAAAAGAAATCAAACTCTTTCGAAAGTTTATCTGCTGTTACGCATGCCCTTGGCAACTCTATCATTGTACCTACCTTGTAATTAACCTTAACCCTATTTTTTTCTATCAGCTTCTTCGCTGCATCTTCGATAATCTTCCTCAAAAAGGTCGCTTCCTCAACATCACTCAGAACCGGTATCTCTATTTCTGGTAACGCTTCTCCACCGCTTCTATTAACCTCGATCGCAGCGCCGATTATAGCATCTGTCTGCATCTCGGTTATCTCTGGATAAACAACTCCCAACCTACATCCCCTGAAACCGAGCATGGGGTTAAACTCTGCTAGGGAACTAATCTTGTTCTTCAAGGCCTTAAACTTCACTCTCATTTCCCTGGCCATTTTTCTTACCTCTTTGTCCTCTTTTGGAAGGAATTCATGAAGGGGTGGATCGAGCAAACGTATAGTTACGGGTAAGCCATTCATAGCTTTGAATATACCTATGAAATCCTTCTTCTGCATGGGTAGTAGTTTTGCTAACGCCTTCCTCCTCCCTTCACTGTCATCCGCAATTATCATCTCCCTCATCGTACGAATCCTTTCGCCTTCAAAGAACATGTGCTCTGTCCTTGCTAAACCAATCCCCTCTGATCCGAATTCTCTGGCCCTTTCTGAATCTTTCGGTGTGTCAGCATTGGTTCTCACTCCAAGCTTTCTGATACCATCAGCCCAATTCATCAGGATTTGGAATTCTCCCCTCATCTCAGGATCAACGAGTTTAAACTTACCAATAAAAACTTCGCCTGTTCCACCATCAAGCGTTATCCAGTCTCCTTCCTTTATTCTCAAATTCCTGACTGTGAACATATCCTTCTCTTCATCTATACTAATATCCCCGCATCCCACAACACAGCACTTACCCATACCCCTTCCAACAACAGCTGCATGACTCGTCATTCCGCCTCTCGCTGTGAGGATTCCCTGGGAAACAGCCATGCCCTGTATGTCTTCAGGAGAGGTTTCGTTCCTAACGAGTATAACCTTCCCTTTCTTGGCAAGCTCTTCAGCCCTCTCTGCTGAGAAGCACACAATTCCCACAGCCGCTCCTGGGGAGGCAGGCAAACCCTTGGCTATAACCCTTGCTCTCTCCTTTTCCTTAGGGTCAAGCTGTTTGTGAAGAAGTTGATCTATCTGTTCTGGTTCTATCCTCATTATCGCCTCCTCTTTTTTAATCAGCTTCTCCTTGACCATATCCACGGCTATCTTCACCGCAGCCTGTGCAGTCCTCTTACCAGTCCTTGTCTGGAGGGTGAAGAGGTTCCCTTTCTCTATAGTGAATTCGAAATCCTGCATGTCCCTGTAATGTTTATCAAGGATTTCGTAAACCTTCATCAGTTCCTGGTAAACCTTTGGCGAATCTTTTCTCAACTCTTCTATACCCTTCGGCGTCCGGATCCCAGCAACCACATCCTCTCCTTGGGCATTCATCAGATACTCACCATAGGGTTTGTTCTCACCTGTTGAGGGGTTTCTTGTGAATCCCACACCTGTCCCAGAATCCCACCCAAGGTTTCCGAAAACCATTACCTGAATGTTGACAGCGGTTCCCACATCCTCAGGTATTCCATGAAGCTTCCTATAGATTCTCGCACGTTTGTTGTTCCAGGAGTTGAAAACAGCGTCTATTGCCATCTTCAATTGCTCTCTCGGATCCTGTGGGAATCTTTTTCCCTCACTGGTTATGATTTTTTTGTACTCCTCAACAATCTTCTTCAACTCCTCAGTACTCAGGTCAGTATCGTTTCTACCCCTTTTGTATTTGTCAAGGATTTTTTCGAATTTTGAATGCTCCACACCAAGAACAACATCGCCAAACATTTGTATAAATCTTCTGTAGGAATCCCACGCGAATCTTGAATTTTTACTCTCCCTCTCAATACCCTTTACAGTCCTGTTATTGAGACCAAGGTTTAATATACTATCCATCATTCCAGGCATTGAGACAGGAGCACCTGATCTGACAGACACAAGTAAAGGATGCCTCTCATCACCGAATTTTCTCTTTGACCTTTTTTCAAGCTTTTCGATATTTGAATTGATCTCTTTCTCCAACCCCTTTGGGTATTTTTTCTCCTTTAAAAAATCCATGCACACTTGGGTGGATATCGTAAAGCCAGGAGGAACAGGCAGACCTATCTTTGTCATCTCACCAAGATTAGCTCCCTTTCCTCCCAAAAGTGGTTTGCTTTCTTTGCCCTTCTCTCCGAAAAAATAAACCATCTTGCCCATTATTGAGATAAATGTAGGCGGGCCTTTATAAAACTTGCAGTATACAATATGTGCAAAAAGAAGATTCCTGTCTACGTTTCCTCTTCCTCTCTGACCCTTTCCTCAACCTCGTCCTTTATTCCAAGGGTCTCCACCATCTCTTTGTAACGGTTCCTTATGGTAACCTCTGTTACGCCAATCGCGTCCGCAACCTCTCTCTGAGTTTTTTTCTCTCCCTCCAGAACAGCTGCGATGTAGAGGGCAGCTGCAGCTACTCCTATCGGTCCCTTACCAGAGGTCACATCGTATTTAGCAGCTTCATCCAAAACATCAACCGCTCGTACTTGAACCCTTTCTGATAAACCAAGAAGTGAACCAAATCTTGGAACATAATCCTGCGCTTTTGCAGGAAGAATCCTTATGCTGAGTTTCCTTGAGATGTAACGGTAGGTTTTACCTATATCCCTTCTGTTGATTCCAGACGCTTTAGATATCTCATCTAATGTTCTGGGCGCTCCTTCCTCTCTGCAGGTTGTATAGAGAAGAGCAGCTATGATTGATTCTGTTGATCTTCCCCTCACGAGTCCTTTCTCAACAGCATGTTGGTAAAGCTTCGCGACTTTCTCATGGACAGCCCGAGAAAGGTGAAGATAAGAAATCAACCTCTGCAATTCAGAGAATGCGAAGGAAAGATTCCTGTCCTTTGATTTTATAAGTCTTTTATGCCATTTGGTCAATCTGTAGTATTGGGCTCTTTTCTTTGAGGAAACCTTGAAAAGTTCTCCACGGCCCTTTCCTATTTCAGTGGTTATCCCCTCATCGTGTTTTGTGGGCGTCAGGGCTGCTCCGGTTCTGACCCTTCTTGATCTCTGGTCCTCATCGAAGGCTCTCCATTCCTGGGTTAGGTCAATCATGGATTCTCCTATAACGGCTCCACAATTCTCACAAACAGACTCTCCCCTGCTATGGTCAAACTTTATGTTGCTTGATCCACATTCAGGACATCCCTTCCCACGAGCAGTCTTTACAGCCTTCGTTTTCTCAGGGACTTTCCTCTTCTTCTCGGTTTTCTTCCTTTTTTTTGCAACCATACTTTGTTACCCCTCTATAGTGACATTACGAAAGAGTAATAATATATATAAAAATTACCCCTTTATAAAGATTTCGCTACTCAAGTGTATATATTTATAAATAAATTCACTATTTGGTGGTGAAAAATCAGAATTCGTTAATCTCAGACTGCTCCCCCATCTTCATTCCATACAGGGTTTTGTGCATTGATTTCTCCTTGTGTCTGGCTGACCAGTAATAAGCCTCGTCTTTTGTTCCCCTGGTTATAAGAAGAACAATTTTGCCTATCTTCTGTCTACCAACCCTTCCCCTCCTCTGTATCGATCTTATCCCAGAGGGAACGGGTTCATAGAATACAGCTAAGTCCATCTCTGGTATGTCCAACCCTTCCTCACCAATAGATGTGCAGACCAGAACGTTGTATTTGTTCTCCCTGAAATCACTGAGCCTCTGGTTCTGTTCCTTCTGGGTCATTCCTTCCTTCTGACCTACAAACTCCACTGGTTTTGCGTTATCCACATTTCTGAGGGAACTTACGATTTCCTTCACGGATTCCCTGTAGTTTGCAAAAACAATTATCTTTGAATCCCTTTTCCATCTGAATTGTTGGTTCACTATAGAGCAGAGTTTACCTATCTTGGGATGTTTCGAACCCTGCTCAAAAAGTGAATGGGTCAGCCATATGGCGTTGGATATGTTCTTATTCTTTACCAGTCTTTCATTCGACTTGGATTTCTCGTCCCTGAGCTTTTTCCAATACTTCTCCAGAACCCTGATACCCTGGGTTTCCAGAAGAGTCAAGACATGCTCTAGCTTTATAGCCTGGGTAACAAAGCTCATTCCCAGTATCGCCTTCTTTTCACCTTCCTTTATTCCCTGATAGAGCCTGTTTTGGAGTGAGAGTAGATCCTTCTTGGATACCCTTCTACCCCTGAGAAACCCGAATTTTTTCAATGCATTTAACTTCTTGGTGTACTCCTCATTAACAATACTTCTTATTTTCTTGAACGATTCAGGTAGTTCCACATAAACCCACTGCATCTCCTTTCTTTTTACCCACGGTGTTACATCTTCATCTATTTCTGTTCTGACCTCTACCGCCTCGATACCTATGTTTTTGCATATTTCTTTTATCTTTTGTCTTGTTCCTCCTGGAGACGCTGTGAGACCGAGAATCCTCTGGTGATCTGCAGATTCTTTGTATTTCTTCGCAATGTACGGATATGCATACTCCCCTATCGCATGGTGGGTTTCATCCAGAACAAGAAGGGAGAATTTCTTCAGAGACAATCTCTTTTCAACCAGATCGTTCTTTATGGTTTGCGGCGTTGCAAAGATTATCTGCTTTTCTTCGTATACCATACCCCTAAGTTCAGGCTTTACCATTCCGGTTAGGATTGCGAACCTCTCCTCTTCGATATCCAATGTCTTGAGAAAGAACTCATAGTGCTGGTTGACTAGGGGTCTTGTGGGCGCGAGGACAAGGATTTTGGATTCCGGATACTCCTCAAGCCTTTTCACGGCTAGCAAAACCGATACCGGGGTCTTTCCCAGGCCTGTTGGCAAGACACAGAGCGTGTTTTTCTTCATTGCCGTTGCGAGGATGTTCGCCTGATAAGCCCTTGCCTGTATCGTTTTTTCTTTGATCAACTTATGTTTCACAAAATCCTTGGCCATAATTTTATAATGAATGAGATGCAATTAATTAATATATGAAGAAAAAATTCGTTGGCCTCGTTGAGAAGATAGAGGTTATAGGACAGAAAAGAGTCGAGACCCTGGCGTTGTGCGATTCCGGAGCAAAGAATTCATCCATTGATATAGGATTGGCTGCCAAGGCAAGGCTAGGGCCCATAATCAAAACAACCAAGATAAAATCCGCATCAGTAAGCAGACAGATCAGGAGACCCGTTGTCAAGGCAAAGATAAGGGTAAAGGGAAGGGTTTTCAGCACCGAGGTCAACATCCAGGATCGCTCGCACATGACCTTCCCTGTTATAATCGGAAGGAACATCCTATCTGGGAACTTTATAATAGACACAAAGAAAGGCGTATGAAAAACTGATGAAAGCTTTTTATTGAAAAGAGTGTAAATAAATAGATATACCCTGTTTGATAAGAGGATTTCTATGTCGGAATTTCACATAAAGGTTGAGAACGTTGTAGCTTTTACCTCCTTGGGTAAAGACATATCACTTACAAAGTTGGTTGATAAGATTGAAGACGTAGAGTACGAACCAGAGCAGTTCCCGGGTCTTGTTTACAGGATAAAAGATCCCAGGGCAGCTGCCCTCATATTCTCCTCAGGCAAGATAGTCTGCACAGGGGCAAGGAGCATAGATATGTCCAAACAGGCGATGCACAAGATTGTGGACAGGTTAAGAAAAGCAGGAATAAACCTTCCCAAAACCTTTAAGATACAGATAGAGAACATAGTTGCCTCATCGAAGATAAAGGCAAAACTCAATCTAGAGGAGATCGCCTTTTCCCTTGAAAATGCCGAGTACGAACCAGAGCAGTTCCCAGGTCTTGTTTACAGAATCAGAGAACCAAGAGTCGCTTTCCTTCTCTTTTCGTCAGGGAAGATAATATGCACAGGAGCGCATGAAATAGATGATATCCACACTGCGCTGAAAAAGCTCAAGAAAAAACTCGAGGACATTGGAATAAAAGTCAAACCTGTTGCAGAATAGAGTGAAGCGAATGATTACTTCTTCCTGTTTCCCTTGCCAAGCATGTTTTTCCACTGCCAAGAGAAATGCTTTATTCTTTTTGATTTTCCAAAACCGCATGCAGAACATTCCTTCTTCCTGATGTGATACGCTATCTTACCACATCGTCTGCAGACTATATGGGTCTTCTTCTGCTTCTTTCCCATACTAGGTGTTCCCTTTGTCATGTAATCAACTATTTCTTATCAGATTCATATATAAATAACTTTATTCCGAGTCAAAAACAGAATCTACTTCTCCGGGGATATGTAGACAATCGAATCCCCCCGGATAAGAACCTTACCAAGCTTTACCTCTTTCTCGCTCTCTATGGTTGCCTCATCAAGCCATATGTTTATGTGGGAATCAAACGCCTTCAGAATTCCGACTATATTGTCTCCAGATTTTGTCTTTATTATTATCCTCTTGTCTGTTGAAGACCCCAAAACATCAAGCGGTCTTTGCATAAAATCACTTGAATATATTATCGCATCAACCTATTTAAAGCTTATTGCTGGTTTTGAAAATCATTTCGAAATCATTTTGCTTTGTGCAGGTAAACTTTTCTGACAGGCCATGCTATTTCTATCTTCTCCTTGTCGAATCTCTTCTTCAATGCCTTGATGAACTCATGCTTGACAAGGAACTGGTCACCATATTTCTTGACCCTGAAAATAATCTTGAAGTCTATGTTCGAGTCCCCAAATTCCTGGAACCTCATAACAGGTTTGAAATCCTTAGGTCCAACATCCAGCTTCTTAAGAACCTTCTCTGCTTCTTCCAGAGCAACCTTTTCAACCTTTGCTAGATCTTCTCCGTATCCCACTCCACCATCCACAGTGAAACCAACTTCATGACCAGGTGCATAGTAGTTTATTATTTTGCTATTTGCCAACTTTGAGTTGGGTATAACAACAAGGTTTTTCTTGTAGTTTACTATTTTGGTACTCCTCCATCCTATGTCAACCACTGTTCCCTTATCCCCTGAATCCAGTTCTATGTAATCCCCTATTTTTATAGGCCTGTCCAGGATTATATGGGCTCCTGCAAAGAATTCAGAAAGCGTGTCCTGCATTGCCAGGGCAATTGCTAATCCACCTATTCCCATAGCAGCGATTAGCGTTGTTATCTCTACCCCCAACTGTCCCAGAAGCCAAAGAATAATCAAAATACCCACAACACCGTATGCAACCTTCTTGAATATGGGCAGGAACTGTTCATCTGCCTTGGTTTTTGTCTTCTCAGCCATTTCTTGGGCATACCATGTTATGATAGCGTTTATTATCCTCACTGCAAACCAGCCAATAAATGCAGCGTATATTATGGTGAATGCAAACACTATCTCATTTGCATACACTGCCAGAGCAGAAAGTATACCCGTGGATGTGTGGATACCAACCAGAAATATACCCAAGAATATCGGTTTTGTAACTGCTCCTAGTATAAGGTCATCAAGGACAGTCTTGGTCTTTGCTGTCACATGAAGGATAGACCTCTTTATTATAAAGTTCACTATCTTCGCTATTATCAGAAATAGAACAAGGGTTATTACCACTACCACATATTCCGTATAAATCCCGAAGTAGGGCACCAGGAATTCGAACATAGTTTTAAATATCAATCCCCTATTTAAAAGTTTGAGCCCGTACCAGGTTTAAATTTATAAACCCACAAGTTCATAGTTATCAAATATCCTAGGTGGAAGCATGGGAACGACATGGCATCTGAGGTCCAAGAGAAAACCAACCGGAGGAAGACTGGACAGAATAAGGAAGAAAAAAAAAGGTGATAGAGGTACCAGGTTCCTCGAGACAAGGATAGATAAAAGAAAAACGAAATTGTGCAAAGTCAGGGGTGGAGAAAAAAAGGCAAGGCTTCTCTCTGCTGATTATGCCAATGTTTCCAGCCCAGGAACCGACAAGATGAAAAAGGTCAAGATAATTTCTGTGAAGGAAAACCCAGCGAATCCCCACTACATAAGAAGAAACATAATCACAAGTGGAGCGATAATAGAGACAGAGATCGGACTCGCAAAGGTTACATCAAGACCAGGACAGAATGGAGTTATAAATGCGATCCTGATTGAGGAGAAAAAGTAATCGCTTTTTATTTTCCCTTAACTTCTTCCCAGTACTTGATATTATTTATACATCCTGGGTCAGGACCCGCAACGTCCCCAAAGTATCCATATGCCCTGGCCCTGCAACCACCGCATATGTATTTGTATTCGCACTCGCCACAGCCCTTTATCTTGTCCCTGTCCCTCATTCTCCAAAGAACATTTGAATTCTCCCAGACTTCTTTTAGACTCTGCTCTCTTATGTTCCCAATCTTTATCGGGATAAAAACACAGGGTTGTATGTCGCCGTTGGGTTCCAGTCCGCAGTAAAGCCTTCCTGCCCCACAACCACCGATAAACTCTGTCAGGGTTTTTGTTCTTCCCTGCAGCATCTCCGTTGCCTGTTTGTTCGTGAAGTGGGTCGCAACCTCAGGACCTGAAGTGAATTCCTTCGCAATCCTTGAGTACTGTGGAGCTGTTGAGAAAACATCAAGCCTGCATCCCTTGTCGAGTAGCTTCCCGTACATGAGTTTCAGAAGCTCCTCTCTCTCCTGTGGTGTGAGGTCATCCTTTGCTATGTCCTTACCCCTTCTTGCAGGTACGTAGTTGAAGAATATCATCCTGTTCGCTTTCAGCTTGTTCTCCACGAAATCAATAAGCTTTGGGATTTTCTTATAATTGTGATGGGTAACCGTTGTTGCAACACACGTATCCAACCCAGCCTTCACACAGTTCTTTATTCCCTGACATGTTCTCTTCCAGGCTCCTGGAACCCTTCTGAACTTGTCATGCTCCTTCTCAAAACCATCGAGGGATACCTCTATATAGTTGATCCCAGAACCCCTTAACTTTTCTGCAACCTCCTTCGTTATGAGTGTTCCGTTAGACGCAACGGATACATAGAAATCATTGTCTGATGCATATTTTGCAATCTCGAAGAAATCCTTTCTTATGAGGGGTTCACCCCCTGAAAAAGCGATAGCAACAACACCAATATCCGCGAACTGGTCTATCACGGATTTGGCCTCCTCTGTGGTAAG
>JABAOH010119797.1_pt2 | contig 31987 bp, 31 predicted proteins | sample 7062181 | NCBI WGS metagenome assembly JABAOH01 (sample SAMN14538630, study PRJNA623070) | marine sediment metagenome | biome: marine biome [ENVO:00000428]; feature: marine pelagic biome [ENVO:01000023]; material: deep marine sediment [ENVO:00002113]; isolation source: pool of 5 deep marine... | reverse complement strand
CACCGCGCCGTCGACCAGGGCACGGTCCGGATCGCCTTCGACCGCCCCGAAGTACGCAACGCCTTCCGCCCCCAGACGGTCGACGAGCTATACACCGCGCTCGACCACGCTCGCATGACCCCCGACGTGGGCACGGTGCTGCTCACCGGGAACGGGCCGTCGCCCAAGGATGGAGGGTGGGCCTTCTGCTCGGGGGGCGATCAACGGATCCGCGGCGCCGACGGCTACCGGTACGAAGGCGAGGAGGGGATCGACCCGGGCCGGCTGGGAAGGCTGCACATCCTCGAGGTGCAGCGCCTGATCCGCTTCATGCCCAAGGTGGTGATGGCGGTGGTGCCGGGCTGGGCGGTGGGCGGCGGCCACAGCCTCCACGTGGTGTGCGACCTCACCCTCGCCAGCCGGGAGCACGCCGTCTTCAAGCAGACCGACGCCGACGTGGCCAGCTTCGACGGCGGCTACGGCTCCGCCTACCTGGCGCGGCAGATGGGCCAGAAGCGCGCCCGGGAGGTCTTCTTCCTGGGCCGGGAGTATTCGGCGGAAGAGGCGGTGGCGATGGGCATGGCCAATGCCGCCGTGGCCCACGCCGACTTGGAGAAGGTGGCCCTGGAGTGGGCCGCCGAGATCAACGCCAAGAGCCCCACCGCCGTGATGATGCTCAAGTACGCCTTCAACCTCCCCGACGACGGCCTGGTGGGCCAGCAGCTCTTCGCCGGCGAGGCCACCCGGCTGGCATACGGGACCGAGGAGGCTGCCGAGGGACGGGAAGCCTTCCTCGAGAAGCGCAAGCCCGACTACTCCCGCTTCCCCCGCCACTACTGACGGCTATGAGCATGTGGCGCGCTTGGGTGATGGCCGGCCGCCCCCACACCCTGCCGGCGGCGGCGGCACCGGTGTTCGTTGGGGCCGGGCTCGCCGGGGGCGAAGGCGTGTTCCACTGGGGGGCGTTCCTCGCCGCCATGGTGGGAGCGCTGGCGATCCAGGTCGGGGCCAACTTCGCCAACGACCTCGCCGACGCCCGCAGGGGCGCCGACACCGCGGAGCGCATCGGGCCCACGCGCGTGGTCGCGGCAGGGATCCTCTCGGAGCGGGCGGTGACCATCGGCACCTGGGCCGCCTTCGGGGTAGCGGCCGCGGCCGGCGTCTATCTGATCTACCTCGCCGGGTGGGTGATCGCTGTGGTCGGGGGAGCGTCGATCCTGGCAGCACTCGGGTACGTGGGAGGGCCGGCACCGTACGGCTATCGAGGGTTGGGCGAGGTCTTCGTGTTCGTGTTCTTCGGTCTCGTCGCCACGGTGGCGAGCCGCTACGTGCACGATCAGTCGGCGCCCCTGGATGCCTGGCTCCTCGCCATCCCGGTGGGCTTCCTGGTCACCGCCATCCTGGTCGCCAACAACGTGCGCGACCTGGAGACCGACCGCAAGGCGGGGAAGCGCACCCTGGCGGTGATCATCGGCCGGGAGCGCACCCAGGCGCTATACGCCTCGCTGCTGTGGGGCGCCTTCGTCGCCATCATCGCCTTCGGACTCGCCGGCTGGACCGCCCGGGCCACCCTCTTCGCCGCGTTCCTGGTGCCCTTCACCGTGCCGCTGGTGCGCACCGTCTACTCCAGCACCAAAGGTCCCCCCTTGATCTGGGTGCTGCAAGGCACCGCCCGGCTCCACCTGCTGGTGGGGATCGTGCTCGCCGGCGGGGCAGCCGCCGGCTAGCAGCCGCGGGCTGAACGGAAGGTGAGCGCCTCCCGGCCGGCGACCAGCACGCGCCGTCCGCGGCCGGCGTGTCACGCACCGACCTCACAGCACCGGCCGCAGGATCTCGTCCAGCGACGGTCCCGCCACGACCTCGAGGTCGTAGCTCACCCGGGTGGAGGGGACGTCCACGTCCACCAGCCGCATGAGGTCAATGGGGGTACCCACCACCACGGTATCCGGATCGGCCCGGCGGATGGTCTCCGCGAGCTCGGCGATCTGCTCCTCCCCGTATCCCATTGCCGGCAGCAGCGTGCCGACGTGGGGAAAGGCGGCGAAGGTCGCGGCGATGCTCCCCACTGCGTGGGGTCGGGGATCGATCAGCTCGGCGGCACCGTGGCGCCGGGCGGCCAGCACCCCGGCCCCGTAAGCCATCTCGCCATGGGTGAGCGTCGGCCCGTCCTCCACCACCAGCACCCGCCTGCCCTCGATGAGCTCGGGTGCTTCCACGGTGATGGGCGACGCGGCCTGCACCACGACCGCCTCCGGGTTGGCGAAGGCCACGTTGTCGAGCACCTCCGCCACGGCGCCGGCCGCGGCACTGTCCACCTTGTTGACGATCACCACGTCCGCCCGCCGCAGATTGGCCTCGCCCGGCCAGTAGCGCAGCTCGTGCCCGGCCCGGTGCGGATCGACCACGCAGATGTGGAGCGTGGGGCGAAAGAAGGGCAGGTCGTTGTTGCCCCCGTCCCAGAGGATGACGTCCGCCTCGGCCGCGGCGGCCTCGAGGATGGCCTCGTAGTCCACCCCGGCGAAGACGATGCTACCTTCGGCGATGTGGGGCTCGTACTCTTCCCGTTCCTCGATGGTGCAACGGCCGCGTTCCAGGTCTTCGTAGGCGGCGAAGCGTTGTAGCCGCTGCCTGATGAGGTCGCCGTAGGGCATGGGGTGGCGCACCACGGCCACTCGCTTTCCGGCGCCCGTGAGGAGGCGCCGTACCGCCCTGCTGGTGGGGCTCTTCCCCGATCCGGTACGAACCGCCGTCACGGCCACCACCGGCACCGGGCTCTCCAGCAGCGTCCGGTCGCCGGGGAGCACGAACTCTGCCCCCGCGGCCACGACTCGAGCCGCCAGATGCATGACGTGCTCGTGGGAGACGTCTGAGTAGGCGAACACTGCCTGCTCCACCGCCAGGTCGGTGATCAGTCGTTCCAGCTCCTCCTCCGGGTAGATGGGAATGCCCTGCGGGTAGCGGGACCCGGCCAGCTGCGGGGGATAGCGCCGCTCCTCGATGTTGGGGATCTGAGCGGCGGTGAAGCCCACTACCTCCACCTCGGGATCATCGCGGAAGAGAACGTTGAAGTCGTGGAAGTCCCGCCCCGCCGCTCCCAGGATCAGCACCCGCCTCGGCATGCCTCGTCGTTCTCCTCCGTCGCTCGCGCTTCCGGCGTCACCAGTCTCGGTCAAGGCCGCTGCCGGGGGCAAGTGCCCTCCGGCACCTCGGACCGGTCATCCGACCGGCGCCGGAAAGTCTCGCAGCGCCGCCGCCACCCGGCGGGGAGCCTCTCCGATGACGGGATGCCCGGCGACGGGGACGACCGCGGCGGAGGCCGCCGAGATCCGCTCCGCCATCTCCGCCGCCCGCGCCGGTGATGGACCGGGTGTATCCGCTGGCCGAGACGGCGGACGCGGTCCGCTACGTCGAAGCAGGCCACGCCCGGGGCAAGATCGTGATCACGCCGTGACCGCCGGCACGGGTTCAGCGGAACCGCCGGAGCCGGGCGACGCCTTCGGGGAGGCGCTGCTCGACTCGCTGGCCGGCGGCCGGGGCGTCCACATCATGGAACGAGACGACGGGTTCGTCGAGGCCATGGACGCCACTGGCTATTTGCCGGGCCCGCCGACTGGCCGGGCGAGGACATCGCCGCGCTGGAGCGGGTGAGCGGCTGAGTGCTGGACGTGGGAGCCGGGGCGGGCCGCCACTCGCTGGCCCTGCAGGAGCGGGGCGACCGGCCGACCGCGCTGGACATGTGTCAGCTGCCGACCAGCCTGTTGACCGCGCCGAAGTTCGGAGCCCAACCGACCCCGAACGCCTTGCCCGTCATGAACGGGCCCTCCGGGTTCCAGTAGGTTTCCCGGAACCGCTCCACCGTCGGTTTGCGGAAGTCGTAGGGCACGATGTTGGCGACCTTGCCGTGCCAGGTCCGCTCGTCGGCGGGCTTGCGCAGCTCCTGAACGATGGCGATGACGCCGATGACGAACAGGATCAGCCGCCACAGGTCCTGGACGCTCGGGCGCCGCTTCCCCTGGTCGGTTTGTTGCCCCTTCATGCTCCCGAGGTTACTGCGTCGCGCCACCGGTGGAATCCGGCCTCACGTACCGGACCGTCAACCGTTGCTACGCTCCGCAGGGCCTGGGTGGTGAGGTGCCAGCCGTGGCCGAATGGGCACCGGTAGGCCCGGGTGGGCACCCGATGCCGCTCGCCCTGGAGCATGGCGGCGGCCTCGACGCCGGACCGGGTCAGGAAGCTCACCTTGCCGCACCGGTTGCCCGGCACCCCCCGCAGCCTCCGTCCCTTCGTGCGGCGTTTCGCTCGTGATCGACACATCGCCACGTCCTCCCTTCTTCCTCGCCACCCAAGGTACGACCCGGGTGTGACGAGAACGGGTCGGGGGAGACCCACCACTGTTTCGTACTCGTGACGCACGCCACGGAGCCGGTGCTTTCCGGGTGTGGGAACCGTCCCGTCTGGTGACGGTCTGCTCGCAGCGGGTCGCTATCCGGAGAGCTCGGTGGTGCCGGTCGCCACCGTGACCGCCGTGCTCCCCAGCTGCTCCAAGTCTCGGTGCGCTCGAATGCGGTCGGAGCCGACCGTCACCAGTTCCTCGACATCCTCGGCGGACACCGGTCGACTGAAGTAGAAGCCCTGGACCTCGTCGCAGCCCTCGTCGACCAGGCGATGCAGGAGATCGACGGGTTCCACACCCTCGGCGACGACCTGCACATCGAGCGTGCCGGCCAGTTCGATGATGGCGCGCACGATGGTCGAGTTCTTGAAGTTGGTCTCCATGTCACTGACGAAGGTCTGGTCGATCTTCAGCTTGGTGACCGGGTAACGCCGGAGGTAGTCGAAGGAGGCGTAGCCGCTGCCGAAGTCGTCGATGGCGATGCGAACCCCGATCCCGTGCAACGTCTGGATCGCCCCCTCCACGAACCCTCTCGCCTCCATCAGGACGCTCTCGGTGAGTTCGACCTCGAGGTACCGCGGTTCGAGCGCGCTGTCGGCGAGGATGTGCGAGACCTTGTCGGCGAAGCCAGGATCGCGCAGCTGGATCGCCGAGACGTTCACCGCCACCGGGAATGCCGGCAGCCTTCGGTTCTGCCACCGTTTCGCCTGTTCGCACGCAGACCGCAGGACCCACTCTCCGACGTCATCGATCAGGCCGGCTTTTTCCGCGATGGGAATGAACTCGGTCGGCGACACGATGCCGAGCTCGGGGTGTCGCCAGCGAACGAGCGCCTCGACGCCCACGATGCGCCGGTCATCGAGGCCGATCTGGGGCTGGTACTCCAGGAAGAGCTCGTCGCGTTCGATCGCCCTGTGGAGATCCTGGGCCAGGCGCATCCTGCGCTTGATCGCGGCGTCCATGGAGCCATCGAAGAACCGATAGGTGTTCCGGCCCTCGCTCTTCGACCGGTACAGAGCCAGGTCGGCCTGCTTCATGAACTCGGATATCGACGTCGTGTCACCATCGCTGATCGACACGCCCAAACTCGCGCTGGTGAAGAGCTCGTTCGATCCGATCTTGAAGCTCTCGGCGAATGCCCCCAGCAACCGCTCGGCGAGCCGCGCCGCATCCTGTCTGTCGCCGATGTCCGGTTGGATCACCGCGAACTCGTCACCGCCGAGTCGACAGATCTGGTCGACGTTGCGAACCCTCTCCTGGAGGCGTTCGCCGACGGCGACGAGGAGCTCATCACCGAAGTCGTGTCCGAACGTGTCGTTCACGTCCTTGAAGCCGTCGAGATCGATTAGCAGGAGGCCGACTCGGGAGCCGAGGCGCGCGGCCCTGGCCAGTTCGACCTCGAGCCGGCCCTCCATGGCGTACCGGTTCGGTAGGCCGGTCAGGTAGTCGTGCGCCGCCTGGGTCTCGAGTTCCATGATGAGCCGACGCTGCACGGTGGCCGCCTCTTCGAGCTCGGCGGTGCGTATCCTGACCCGTTCCTCCAGCGAGGCGATCACGCTGCCGAGGCGAGCCGTCATCGAGTTGAATGACCAGGCCAGTTGGCCGATCTCGCTGCGGCTCTTGACTTCGACGCGATGCGACAGGTCCCCGCCTGTGACCCTGATCGCCGAGTCGGCCAGTGCCTCGATCGGCCGCACGACACGGCGGGTCGTCACCATTACGAGCCCGATCGCCGTCAGTACTGCAACGATGGTGATGCCGAAAACGACGGCGCGTGCTCGATTCGCCAACGCCAACGCCACCGATGTCGGTTGCTCGGCGATGACGGTGAGTCCCGGTGGACCGACGCCGAGCGGATGCGTGGCGACGACGGCGTCGTTCCCGAACAAGCCATTGGACCGGCCATCGGACGGCGGGAGGGCGATCACGCTGCCACTGAGGACCACCGCCGGGTTGCTGTGGGCCACGATCAGTCCGGCTTCGGTGGCGACGTAGACGTCGCTCTCTCCGGCCTCCGTGAGCCTGCCGAGCAGATCCCAGATCTGCCTGAAGCGTACGGTGCCGACCAAGACCGACTCGACGGTTCCCGTACGCCGGTTGCGGACCGGCACCGCCACCGACGTCAGCGGCTCGCGCAATGTCTCATCGAACTCGACCGAACCGAAGTGCGAATCTCCGGTCCTCAGCGCCGTGGCGACGGCCTCGTCCACGGCTACCGAGCTGAGGCCGACGTCCAGCACCGACCCGGCCCGGGAGACCCGTATCTGCTCCCGATCATCGGCATCGACGAGCGTCAACTCCTGGTAGATGCGGTTGTTCGCGAGGAGGCTCTGCAGCGCCGACCGTTGTTCGTCGGGGTCGAGGTGGCCCACGGCAAGGACCTCATCGAGGACCATGAGCTGAGTCTCGACGTCGATGATCCGCGCCCGGATCTCGCTCTCTACCACCGCGGCTCGCTGTTGTTGGAGCCGCAGGCTCTGTCGCTCGACGTTGTCGTACGTCCATCCACCCAGGATGGTGACAACCGCGATCTGGGGGAGCACCGCCAGCGCCCCGATCGTGAGCATGAGCCGAAAGCGCATGCTGTCGATCAGTGCCCGCCTGGAGCTCACAGGCTGGCTCACGCGCCTTCCTCTCCTCCGCCTCCCGGCCTGAGGATGATCTCGGCCTGCTGCAGGAAGGCGTCGCTGATCTCGAGGCCGATCTCGTGCGCCGCTACCAGATTGACCGCCAGGAACGATTCCGCGTCCTCGACGGGGAGGTCCCCGGGATCGGTTCCGCGCAGTACCTGATCGGCGATCCGGGCCGCCTGAGCTCCCGCACGTTCGTGGATGAAGCCGTAGGTCATCAGTGCTCCCCCTTCGACCTGGGCGGTGCTCGGCCCCGACGTCGGCAACCCCAGTGACGCAGCCAGACGCACGATGTCGGCCAGACGCGCGTTGACCACGCTATCGGGAACCATGAATATCGCATCGATGCCGTTCGGGGGACTCTCCAGCACCTCGGTCACTTCGGCATCAGTTCGCGCCTCGGCCGGCACGATCTCGACTCCGAGTTCTCCGCTCACCGGGGTGATCTGGTCCACGGCTCCCGCCGCCGCGGTGTCGTCGGGGTTGAAAGGGACCAGCACACGATGGGTGGTGGGGGCGATCTGCAGCAAGAGTTCCATGCGGCGTACCTGATCTACTCCCAGCTTCACCCCGGTCATGTTGCCGCCGGGATGGCTGAGATCCTCCAGCACCCCGGCCGCCACCGGATCGGCGATCACACCGAACACCACCGGGATACCTGTGCTGCTCAAGATGCGATGGGCCGCAACGCCGGTAGGTGTCCCGGCCGTGAAGACGAGGTCGACCCCCGCTGCGACGAAACCCTCAAGTTCCGCGTCGAGATCTGCGTCTCTCCTTGGCTCGCCGGCGAAGAGGTACGTGACGTTCTCACCCTCGACGTACCCCAACTCCGCCATCCCGTCCCGGAAACCCTGGATGTTGCGGAGACCATTCACGTTGTTCGTGACCAGCCCGATCGTGAAGTTCGCACCGGACTGCTCAGGGCCGGGGCTACAGGCCAGCATCGCGACGAGCGCGACAACAGCACCAAGCCAGACGGGTAGACGGGGTCTCGACGACATGCCATCCCCTTGGTGATATACCTGGAGTTGTTCGATTGCGCTGCCGGTCTTCGGGTACCGCGACTGTCTAGTCACGGCGCTCATGCGCTATCGGTATCCTCTGCGGCTCGCATGAGCTGATTCTCGGAGAGCGCGGCAAGCCTATGGCGGCGTCGGCGATGCGGTGGCCGGCCGTGCTGGGTGAGCCGTGCAGGGCGACCAGTGGAGGCGGCGGTCCCGCAGCGGTGGACCCAGACTGATCCGACGGAGGTGGGGAGCCCGGGCATCGCCGGTATTGTTGCCGCTGCATGGAGCGAACCAACCGCAACTACGCCTTGACCGTGCCTTTCGTAGCCGCGCTGGCGCAGCTGGGACTGCGCCACGTTTGCATCACCCCCGGCTCGCGCAGCACGCCGCTGACGCTGGCCTTCGCCGAGCACCCCGACATTCGCGCCTGGTCGCACCACGACGAGCGCTCCTCAGCGTTCTTCGCCCTCGGGATCGCCAAGGCAACCCGAGCCCCGGTAGCCCTCGTCGCCACCTCCGGCACCGCCGCCGCCGAGTTTCATCCCGCCGTCGTGGAAGCCCGCCAGGCACGGGTACCGCTGCTGGTGCTCACCGCAGACCGCCCCCAGGAGCTGCACGACGTGGGAGCTGCGCAGACCATCGACCAGGCTCGCATCTACGGCGGCGCCGCCAAATGGTCGCACGAGCTGCCGCCGCCCGAAGCCACCCCGGCGCTGGTGCGCTACGTGACCGCGCTGGCGTCCCGGGCGTGGACGACGGCGATGGAGGCACCCGCCGGGCCGGTACACCTCAACTTCCCGTTCCGCGAGCCGCTGGCTCCGGTAGAGGTTCCCGGCGACGTGCCCGGCGACCTCCCCCGGCCCGCAGCCGTGCAGCCGCTGCTGGGCAGACTCCAGCCGGAGGAGGCTCACGTACGGCAGGTGGCCGAGCTGGTTTCCGGCAGGCAGACGCTGCTGATCGTGGGGCCCTTGGACGAGCCCGGGTTCCCCGAGGCAGCCACTGCGCTGGCTGCCGCCGGGGGTTTCCCGATTCTGGCCGACCCCCTCTCCCAATTGCGGGCCGGCAGCCACGACCTCGGTCACGTCATCACCACCGGCGACCCCATCGTCCGGGTCACCGGGCTGGCCGATTCTCTTGCCCCCGAGGCGATCCTTCGGTTCGGTGCGGCCCCCACCTCGAAAGCGCTCACCACCTGGCTGGCCGAGCACGACACCGTCCCGCAGGTGGTCGTCGACGACGCCGGATGGCGCGACCCCGCGGCTTCGGCGGCGGTGATGGTTCGCAGCGACCCGATGACAGCGGCGGCTCTCCTCGCCAAGGCGATCACCCCGGGGCCCGCCGAGTGGGCGGCTATCTGGCGGCGCGCAGATCGCTCGGTGCGGGCTGCGCTGGAGGCGCGCCTACCCTTCCCATCCGAACCGGGCACCGTCTCCCACCTCGGTGCCAGCCTGCCGGCGGGATCACAGCTCTATGTCGGGTCCTCGATGCCGATCCGGGACGTGGACGCCTTCTTCGATGCCTGTGACCGCCCCATACGCATCCTCGCCAACCGCGGCGCCAGCGGCATCGACGGAATCATCTCCTCGACACTGGGGGCTGCGGCCGTGGCCGCTCCGACGTTCGCCCTCACCGGCGACCTGTCCCTGCTGTACGACCTCACCGCGCTGGCTACCGCCGCGCGGCTGCGGCTCGCGGCCACCATCATCGTCGCCAACAACGACGGCGGGGGCATCTTCCACTTCCTGCCACAGGCTCGGTTCCCCGACCACTTCGAGCGGCTGCTGGCCACTCCTCACGGTCTCGACTTCGGCCGGCTCGCCCTCGGCTTCGGCGTCGAGCACCATCTGGTGGACGACGCCGAACGCCTGCGGGAACTGGTCGCCTCGCCTACCGACGGTCCACGCCTCCTCGAGGTCCGCAGCGATCGGGCGGAGAACGTCCGCACCCACGACGACTTGTGGCGGGCAGCCGCGGCCGCGCTGTGACGTGGGCGGGGCACCACCTATTGCGAACGGCGCGCCTGAACCGCACCTACCGATCCTCTGGCGATAGCTCGCCGCAGGACCTGGTCAGATGCCCATCGCCTCCCGCATGTGGGCCGTGTCGGTGTACTGCTGGAAGTGGGTGATCTTGTCTGCCGACAACGTCCATGCATGCATGAACGGGGCATCCAAGCTCTTTCCCGTCGCACGGAAGACGCCGTTGTACCGTCCTTCGACGAAGACGCGGTCACCGGTCTCACTGAACGTGTGCGGGCTGACGGAAAACCCATCCCACTCGGATGCCAGCCGGGCGAAGACACCCTCCACAATGGCATCAGGTCCGACGAACGGAGAACCGTCGCCCGGACGATACGGGTTGCCCTCGGCTTCGTTCCATGCGATCTCGGGATCCATGGCCCCGAGGACCGTGGGCACGTCCCCCCGGGCAAAGGCACCATACAGAGACCGAACCAGTTCTGTCTTGCTCATGACCCCCTCCCACGGGTGTTGCGGCAACCCGACGGCAGCATCGAGTGTACTCAACGACCGACCCACGGATGGGCCGGGTCGCTTGCCGCATTCTTCTCGGGACGTCGCCGGAGTCGCCGGCGCTCACCCGATCATGAGTCACTACTCGCGGACGGAGAGGCTAGGCCTCGGCCAGCAGGTCCAGCAGCGGGCGCAGTTTGAGGCGCGTCTCCTCCAGCTCGGCGGCCGGGTCGCTGTCGGCGACGATCCCGGAGCCGGCGTACAGATAGGCGGTGTCGTCACGCAGCAGGGCGCAGCGCAGCGCGATCGCCAGCTCGCCGTCCCCTGTCTGGTCCACCCAGCCGATCCCACCGGCGTACCAGCCGCGCTCCAGGCCTTCCGCTTTGGCGATCAGTGCCAGGGCCTCGGAGCGCGGCACCCCACCCACCGCAGCGGTGGGATGAAGCACACCGGCGAGCTCCACGACGGAGCGCCCCTCGGTCAGGGTGGCGCTGATCTCCGTCGAAAGGTGTTGCACGTTCGCCATCCGCCGCAGGCTCGGCTCTCGGGAGACACTGAGCCGCCGCGCCAGCGGACGCAGCCGGGCCGCAATGTCGTCCACCACCATGCGATGCTCGGCGCGGTCCTTGGCGCTGGCCATCAGCACCTGGCCGAGCGCCCGATCTTCCTCCTCCTCGGCGCTGCGCGGCGCCGAACCCGCAAGTGGGTGGGACCGGAGTGCGTCGCCGGACCGGGCTACGAGCAGTTCGGGGGTCGCCCCGACGAAGGTGGCCTCCCCTTGCTGCCACCCAAAGGAGTAGCAGCCCGGGTAGCCGGCTCGCAGCCGCGCCACCAGCGAGAAAGGATCGGGAGCCACGTCGGAGCGAACCGTCACGCACCTGGCTAGTACCACCTTGTCCAAGGCGCCCCCCCGAATCGCCGCCACCGCCTCGGACACCATCTCCATCCAGGCGCTGGGGGTGGGTCGCGATTCCAGGATGTGGTCGGCGGCCTGGACCGGTAGCTGGGTTCCCGGGCGTTCCAGCGAGGCGAGGAGGTCGAGGACCTCTCCTGCCGAGCGGCCCGGCGGCAGGACCACCACCAGCCTCCCCGTCCTTGCCGACGGCCCGCGGGTGACTGCGATCAAGGGCAGCACCGCGGTGGTCGCGGGAAAGCCGTCCCACTCCGGTCGCTGCGGACCCTCGGGAGCGAAGGAGAACCCCACCAGCAGACGGGCGTCGGGCACGTCGACAGGAAGGGCGGCCAGCTCGGACGCCAGGACGGCGAACCGGTCACCCCCGTAAGGGGAAACCGTGCGCCAGGCTACACCCAGCGCGCCCACTTCGGCCGAGCCCGGCATCCCGAAATGAATCGCAGTGCCGAAGAGGTGGGCACCCGCCGCCACCAGCTCCAAAGGATCGAGGTCGACATCGACTACCGCGGCGCGCCAGAAGCGACGCGGTCTAGCGACCAGACCCTGGAGCCGAGTCAGTGCGAGCGGAGGGACGAGCACGGTCGAGATCGTACCCCCCCTCCGCTGCCAAACCGCAATCATTCGCATCGGGCGCGGACGGCACCGCGCCCGTCATGCCGGGGGCTCTCGACTGGCTCAATCCGGGGCCGGCGCCGGCGGCACCAACCCGCCGTCGACCAGCAACCGGGCGACTTCCGCGGCCACCAGATCGGGACGCTCCATGGGCGCGAAGTGAGACGTGCCGGGCAGGATGGCCGCATCCCCTTGTGGGAAACGGGAGGTGAGTTCCTCGACGTACCCGGGGGGATGGCTCTCGGAGTGCTCCCCGGCCACTACCCGCACCGGCGGTACTACCTCCCCCAGCCGGGCATATGCCCCGTGTGCAGTGGCGTTGCGATACACCTCGGCCTCCTGCTCGGGGGCGCACTTCAGCCACCACCGACCTCGACGCGACGCCAGCCCGCCGGCGACGTAAGCCTCCAGCGCTCGCCGGTCCCAAGCGGCGAACGGCATCTTCGAGGCGAAGTTGTCGCGCGCCTGCTCCGGGTCGGCGAACGAAGCACGGCGACGGAGCGCCAGCTGCGACAGGTAGCCGTCCTCGATACGGACGAACGGAGGAGGCATGATGATGGGCTCCACGAGAACCAGCCCGGCGAAAGTACCGGGACGTTTCAACTCGGCCATTACCAGTGCCGCTCCTCCCATAGAATGGCCCACCCCCACCGGGGTTCCTCCTCCGGCGGCATCGTGGACGACCGCGAGCACGTCCCCCGCCAGCTCCCACCAGTCGTACGGCGGCGGGCGGCCCTCCGAGTCACCATGACCGGGAAAGTCCCACGCCACGGCGGGAAGTGCGATGTCCCGCGCCCGTAGCTCATCCACTACCGGAGTCCACACCTCCTTGCAAAAACCGGTGGCGTGGGCGAAGAGCAGATGGACGTCACCCGCCCCCGGCCAGTGCTGCCTTGCGAGTCGGTCGCGCCCAGCCGCCGCCTCAGCGGCCGGCATGGTGGTCGACGCCCTCGTAGAGCCGGATGAAGGTATCGAGATCGCCTCTCGTCTCCTCCGTCAGCTCGTCGAAGTAGTACACCCGGGTCCACGCCACCGCCGCCGCCTTGTGCTCCACCCCGGCGCGGTCGACGATGTCGCTGTAGGGGATGAGGAGCACCCTCCTGCCGGCGAAGTCGGCCAGCACCGTTCGCAGCCTGTCGCGCAGCTCGGGGCACTCGTCGCCGCAGCTGTAGGCGAGGACGATCCCTCCGTCCTCCAGATTGTGTACCCACAGCTCGGGGGGAAGCTCCTGGCTCGCCTCCGCCCAGTCGGCCAGCGCCCCCAGGTGAGGTCCGGAAGAGGGAGGGCGGCTGTTGTAGGCGAAGTGAGGCTGGTCAAGGGTGGCGAGGTGCAGGTTGCCGAGGCTCTCGTATTCCTCGCCTGGAGGCGGGGGCCGCGAAATCACCCACGCCACCACGGCCGCCACCACGGCCACCGCGCCGACCCCAAAGGCCACCGTCCGGCCGCGACTGCGTGCCTTGCGACTGGCCGCCTTCTCCTGAGCTTGCTGGAGGCGGGCCTTTTCCAGGCCCCGCCCGCGCGGTCGCGCCATGGCGATTCCTATCCCTGCGGAGACTGGGGAGAGTACCCCATTCCGCGTTCTTCAGGGAAGCTCGGCGTCGTCCACGTCCCAGCTGAGGCTGCTCTCCACCCGTACCACGCCGTCGAGGCGCCGCACCAGCTCTTCCAGCAGGCGGGCATCGGTCCGCGTCGGCACCCCGCCGCCCAGGTTCACCACCCCTTCCTCTACCTCGACCGTGAGGCTGTCCTTGTCCAGGAAGAGGACCCGCTCGATCACGTCCTCCCTGATCTCGTCCTGAATGACGTCGTCGGGAACGGTGAACGCCGAGACGATGTCGGCCCGGCTCACGATGCCTTGCAGCGTGTTGTCCTGGTCGACGACGGGCAGCCGCTTCACCCCGTGGCCGACCATGACCCGGGCGGCCTCGGTGAGTGACGCCTCCGGGTAGATCACCGCAGGATTGCGGGTCATGACGTCCGCCACCGTCTCGGCGTCGACGACCTCCTCCTCGCGGTGCAGGAGGGCGTCGAGGAGACGGCGCTGGCGTGCTCCCTCCTGGTCGGCCTTGCGGAGCACGAAGTCCGCCTCGGTGATGATCCCCACCAGCTTGCCCGCGTCGTCGAGTACCGGCAGCCCGCTGACTCCGGCCTCCACCATCCTGCGCGCCGCCACCTTGAGCGTCTCGTCGGGGCTCACGGTGAGGACCTCGGTAGTCATGACGTCGATGACTCGCACCTCAACCCCCATCCTTGACGATCAACACGTCGCAAGGCGCAGTGTGGAGCACCCGGTGCCCCGTGCTGCCCAGCAGCAGCGCCGCCAGTTCCCCGCGCCCCCGCGAGCCGACCACGATGATGTCGGCTCCGGAGTCACGGGCGTAGTCCACCAGGGTGTCCGGTGGGTACCCGCGCAGATCCACCTTGGTGATTCGTGCCGTGCTGGCCGCGAGGTGGGGATCGCATTGCTCCCATACGGCAGCTCGACCCGCCTCCTCGAGCTCCTCGACGTCGGCGGGCACCTGGCTGAGCAGGGCCAGCAACGTGCCGGGGATGTGCGCCACGTGTACGACGTGCAAGTCGGCGTCGAGGCCTTCGGCGAGGAAGATCGCCTGACGCAGCGCCGCGAGGCTGGGCGCTTCGGCATCGACCCCGGCGACGATGATCATTCGTGCTCCCACTGCTCGGGCGGATACTCCTGCTGCTTCAACGCCGCCAGTTTCGCCGCGTATGCGGCTGCTTCGCTGCGGCGGCTCATCTCCAGCTTGCTGAGGAGGTTGGAGACGTAGTTCTTCACCGTCTTCTCCGCCAGGTACATGCGCTCGGCGATCTCACGGTTGGTCAGACCCTCGGCGATGAGATCGAGGATCTTCCGCTCTTGCGGCGAGAGGCGCGCCAGCAGCGGATCCTCGGGCTCGTCGCCGCGCAACCGGCGGAACAAACGCTCGGTCATCGTGGGGTCCAGCAACGACTCGCCCTCACCGACCTTGCGAATGCTGGCGACCAGCTCGTCGGAGTTGATGCGCTTCAACACGTATCCCGAGGCCCCGGCCACGACCGCCGACACCAGCGCCTCCTCGTCGGCGTAGGAGGTGAGCATGAGCACCCGAACGCGGGGCCAGCGGGAACGGATCTCGCGACACGCCTCGATCCCGGTGCCGTCGGGGAGCCGCACATCCATGACCACGACGTCCGGGTTGTCGTACCCGACCCGGCGCACCGCTTCGGCGACCGAACCCGCCTCCCCGACGACCTCGAGGTCCTCCTGGCCTTCCAGCACGGCCCGCAGACCCTCTCGTACGATCTCGTGGTCATCGACCAGCAGCACGCGCACCGCAGATCTCCTCGCTTCGCGGGTAAGGCTAACCGGCGAAGTCCCACCGGGCGGACGCCAACCGGCCCTGTCCCCAGGGCGGAAGGACCTACGCTGGCAGGTCGTTAGTCTTATGCCCATGACGGAGCCGGCTCTCACTCCGCAGCGCTTCGCTCGCCTGACGGAGGGTGCGGCCGCGGTGGCGGGGCAGGCGGATCTGGCGGCCCTGCTGCGCACTACGGTCGACACCGCTGTGGAGCTCACCTCTGCTCGCTACGGAGCGCTGGGGGTCATCGGGGAGCACGGGACTCTCATCGAGTTCATCCACGCTGGCATGGACCCGGAGATCGTGGAGCGCATCGGTCCACCACCGCGAGGCCGAGGCGTGCTCGGCACCATCATCCGCATGGGGAAGACGATCCGCATCGATCGGATCCAGGATCACCCCGACTACTTGGGATTCCCCCAACACCACCCCCCGATGACGAGTTTCCTGGGGGTTCCCATCGCCGTGGGAGACAGGGTGTACGGCAACCTCTACCTGGCCGACAAGGCCGAAGGATTCACCGCCGAGGACGAGGCGCTCACCGAGGCGCTGGCGGTCGTGGCCGGCTCGGCGATCTCGACCGCTCGACTGCAGCGCCGGCTACGACGCGTGGCCGTCATCGAGGACCGAGAGCGCATAGCTCGAGATCTCCACGACGCCATCATTCAGGAGTTGTTCGCCGTTGGCCTCGCCCTGCAGGCGCTATCCCAGAAGGTGAACGATCCCGACACCCGGTCCGGTATCGGCGGCGCCGTGGACCGTCTCGATGAGTGCATCACCTCCCTGCGCAAGTTCATCTTCGACCTGAGGCCACCGGCGTGGGCGACGCGCAATCTGCAGGCGGAGCTGTCCGACCTGGTGGGGCAGCTCGCCGCTCCGTACCGGGCCCTGGTGGAGGTCTCGGTGGAGGGCAGCGTTCGCGGCTTGTCGAGCCAGGTGATCGACGACACGCTGCAGATCGTGCGGGAAGCGGTCAGCAACGCGCTCCGACACTCCGGCTCCGACCGGGTCGAGGTGTCCGTGGAACGCGATACCGAACATCTGATCATCTCGGTGCGGGACCACGGACGCGGCTTCGACCCCGCCCAAGTGAGGAGGGGAATGGGCCTCGACAACCTGAGCGCCCGCGCCGCCGCCGCCCAAGGAGGGGCGACCATCGACAGCCGGCCCGGGGAGGGTACCACGATACGGGTCACCGTTCCCTGCTGAGCGTTTGGGCTCTTCCCGCGGAGGCTCGGCGCCGACCAGACCTGAACAGAGAGGACCGGCAACATGGACGAAGGAAGCTATGGGATCACCGTGAGCACACCGCTCGCGCCGGACGAGGCGGAGCGGAGCATCCGGGAGGCGCTCGCCGATGAGGGTTTCGGAATCCTCACCGAGATCGACGTCGCGGCCACCCTAAAGGCCAAGCTGGGCATCGACCGCACGCCTTACAAGATCCTGGGCGCCTGCAATCCTCAGCTCGCCAACCGCGCCCTGGAAGTCGAGGAATCGATCGGGTTGCTGCTCCCCTGTAACGTCGTCGTATACGCCGGCGAGGAACACACCACCGTGGCCGCGCTGGAGCCGTTGACCATGACTCAGCTGGTTGCCGACCCGGCCATAGAGCCGGTGGCCCGGGAAGCGCGGGAGCGGCTGGAGCGAGCACTGCGACGCGTCGAGCAACTCGAGAGCTGAGGTCGCGCCCGCCAGAGCGGGACCTTGTCCTCTGGTCGCCGGGCGTGCCCAGGTTCACCCTGATGACAGACCACCGGTCACGCCCGGAGTGCAACATGATCGCGATCGAGGAACGGCCCGACGCCACTCCCATCTGCCCCTACTGCCAAGCGTCCCTCGACACCGTGTGGGTGCGCAGCATGCGAGCCCGGCTCGGAAAACGCTACCTCTATATGTGCCCCCACTGCCGCAAGGTCCTCGGCGTCTCCCACCGCAAGGGGTTCTGGATGGGATGACGAGCCGGTGGCGAGGATGTGAACCACTGTGGAGGATGAACACGACCCCGAGGCGAGACGTCACCCGGGGGAGCAAACCGCAACCGATCCCGATTGGATCCATCGGGCGGCCTGTCGAAGTCTCCCCACTTCTCTCTTCTTCCCTGCTCCCGGCGAGGACCGCGCCGTCAACCTGGCCAAGGCAATCTGTGTCGGCTGCCTGGTGAAGGGCGCCTGCCTGGAGTTTGGGCTCCACCAGCCCGACGGGATCTGGGGCGGCACCACTCCCGGAGAGCGCCGCCGCATCCGGCGACAGCGGCGCCGCGGCCGCCCCGACGCCGCCTGAGTCCGCGGCTTCCCGCCTGACGTGGCGCCCGCACTAGGGCCGCTGGTCCCGACCGGCTGTGACCGATGCCCCTCACATCCTCCGGATACCCCCCCTAGTGTCTGGGGTAGACAGCCAAATCGCCCATATCTGGGCATCTAGGCGGAGGAATCATGAGTCAAAAGATGGCCCTCGTGCTGTTCTCCGGCACGGCCGACAAACTGCAGGCTGCCGCCACCATGGTGTCCGGCGCCGCGGCGATGGGCGTGGAAACCCACGTCTTCCTGACCTTCTGGGGACTGAACGCTTTCCGCAAGGACATGGCGGTTGAGCCCCTTCCCATGAGCGCCGACTATGGCGCCGAAGGCGAGATGGTCGCCAAGCTCATGCATGAGAAGCAGGTGCCGTCGTGGTTCGACGTCATGCAGATGGCGGCCGACGTGGGTGACGTCAAGGTTCACGCCTGCGCCATGACCATGAACTTGCTCGACATCGAGCGGGACGACCTCGTCGAAATGGTCGAGGACGTGATCGGCGTCGCCACCTTCGTGGGCCTGACCGAAGACGCCAACGTCCTCTTCATCTGAACTAGCAGATCTCTTCCTCATTCAGGAGTAATCGAGAATGTCAATCGCAGTCGACCGAGAAATCGACGCTCGCGGCTCCTTCTGCCCCGGGCCGCTGATGGAGCTCATCCGCGCCATACGCGAGGGAGCGGTCGGGGATACCATGGCCGTCCTCAGCGGGGACCCGGGCTCGAGGACCGACATCCCGGCATGGGTGCAAAAGGCGGGGCACACCCTGCAGGGAGTCGAAGATCTCGAGGACTACAGCCGCTTCGTAGTAGAGAAGGCGCGGTGACCGTGCCCGCCGATGTTGTCATCCTCGGCGGAGGAGTAGGGGGCACGCTCACCGCCAATCTGCTGGCCAAGCGGCTGGGCAGAGACCGGGTGAGGGTGCGGCTGGTGGACGCCACCGGGCTGCACGTCTACCAGCCCGGCTTCCTGTATGTGGCCCTCGGCCAGGCCAAGACCTGCCGGCTGGCGCGTGACACCCGCTCCTTGTTGCATCGCGACGTCGACCTGATCATCGACCGGGCGGTGAAGCTGGACCCCGGTGGACGACAAGTGATCCTCGAGACCGAGGAACCCATCCGGTACGACTACCTGGTGGTGGCCACCGGCGCTCGTCTCGATCGGGATGCGGTGCCCGGGCTGCACGCTACCCATGACTTCTACTCTCTGACCGGAGCCGAGCGGCTGCGGGAGGCACTGCGCACCTTCCGCGGCGGCACCCTGCTCGTGGGCGTCGCCGGGATCCCCTACAAGTGCCCGCCGGCTCCCGTGGAGTTCACGCTGATGCTGGAGGAGTACCTGCGCAAGCGGAAGCTGCGCGATCAGACCACCATCAAGTTCCTCTCACCGCTCAACCGGGCCTTCACCATCGAGTCGGCCTCGAAGATGGTGGAGCCCATCTTCGAGCAGCGCGGCATCGAGCTGCACACCTTCGTCAACGTCGAGTCGGTCGACGCCGAGCGAAAGCAGCTCACCTCGCTGGAGGGGGAGACCTTCGACTTCGACCTGGCGGTGCTGGTCCCTCCCCACAAAGGCGCAGAGGTGATCGCCGAATCCGGTATGGCGGGCCCCGGCGGCTGGCTGCCTACCGACCCGAAGACCCTGGAGGTGAAGGGCCAGAACCATGTGTTCGCGGTGGGCGATGCCAGCGACTTGCCGATCTCCAAGAGCGGCTCGACCGCCCACTTCGAAGCGCCGGTGGTCGTCGAGCAGATCACGGCCGACTTGGAGGGGCGCGCTCCCGACCCCGTCAAGTCGAAGTACAGAGGCAAGGTCATGTGCTTCGTTCACACCGGAGGCCGCAAAGGGACTGTGCTCATCTTCGACTACGACCACCCCCCCAAACCGCCGCGGCCGTCGGTTATCTGGCACGCGGCCAAGTGGCTGTTCAACCGTGTGTATTGGCTCACCGTTCCCAAGGGGAGGATCTGAGCAGGGCGGTCGCCGACGATGCTCCTCTCTCCCGCCCACAGATCCTCCGCCTGAGGAGACCGCCGCCCCGGCCCGCCGGGGCGGCGGTCTCACTCCTTGCAGCGAGGCCCGGCCGTGACGGTGCTCCTCTGGGTCGCCGTGGTGCTCGCCGGCCTGGCGATGGCGCTGGCCGCGAGCCGCCGGGCGGTCTACCACGTGTCCACCCTCGCCTTCGGGTTGCGGGTGCCGCCGTTCCTCATCGGAATCACCTTGGTGTCGCTGGGCACCGACCTGCCGGAGATCGCCAACTCGATCATCGCCTCACTCGCCGGCCACGGCGACGTGAACGTGGGCGACTCGGTGGGGTCGGCAGCCACCCAGGCGACCCTGGTGCTGGGACTGCTCCCGCTGCTCGGCGGGGCCTTCGTCGCCGGCCGGTCGCGGGTGGGAACCGTGGGGGGGCTCACGGTGCTGGCGCTCGCGCTCGGCGGCGGGTTGGTGGCGGACGGCAGGCTCTCCCGCACCGACGGGCTCGTGCTGGTCCTCTCCTGGGTGGTGGCGTCGGCGCTGGTATGGCGTGCCGCCCCGCCCGCCGCCGAACCAGCGCTGGCGGTGCCGGCCCGCCGCAAGGGATACCACGCCCTGGCCGGTTTGGCGGCGCTGGCGCTGGTGGCTGCCGGCGCCGGGGGAGCGGTGGCCGGGTTCGTGCGACTCGCCGAGCTGCTCGGGGTGCCCGAGTACGTCATCACCTTCTTCGGCGCGTCGCTCGGCACCTCGCTCCCCGAGCTGCTGGTGGTCGTCACCGCGCTACGCGCTGGGGAACGCGACCTGGCCCTGGGCGACGCCCTCGGGGCCAGCTTGGTCGATTCCACCCTCTCCATCGGCATCGGCCCCTTGCTCGCGCCCACTGCCGTCACCGCATCGCTGGCGGTGCGCGGGGCGGTGAGCGTCGCCGTAGTGGTGGCGCTGGTGACCGCTCTGCTGGCATCTCGTAAGCACCACGACTGGCGATCGGCGCTGCTACTGCTGGCGCTGTACGCAGCGTTCTATCCGCTGTTGCTGGCCGCCTGAGCGAAGTCGGCTGTAATTACGCCATCGGCCGGGCGAAGGTCACCAGCGTGCGCATGTAGTTGGCCCGCTCGAAGGCGGCTGGGTCGGGGGAAGCCTGCTGGCTGAGGCTCCCCTTGAGCTGAGCAACCGACTCGTACTCGCGCTCCTCCATCCACGAACGAAGCTCCTCGCGGATGCGGCCCAGCAGCCCCGGGCCGTGGCGCAGCAGCCCGGACGCCAGCATCGTGACGTCCGCGCCGGTCAGCAGCAGCTTGACGACGTCGACCGTGCGATGCACTCCGGTGGTGGCCGCCAGCGAGGCGTCCACCCGTCCGTGCAAGATGGCCATCCACCGCAGCGGCAGCCGCAGCTCGTCGGAGGTGGAGAGCACCAGGTTGGGCTTCACCTCCAGCTCCTCCAGGTCGACGTCGGGCTGGTAGAAGCGGTTGAACAACACCAAGCCGTCGGCGCCCGCATCCACCAGCCGGCGTGCCATGTTGGCCATCGAGCTGAAGAACGGACCCACCTTCACCGCCAGCGGCACCGACACCGCCGATCTCACCTCACCGACCAGCTCCAGATAGCGTCTCTCCACCTCCTCGCCGCTGACGGCGGGATCGGCGGCGATGAGGTAGATATTGAGCTCGAGGGCGTCGGCTCCCGCCTCCTGAATGAGCCGGGCATAGCGCACCCAGCCCCCCGCAGTGGTGCCGTTGATGCTGCCGATGACGGGAATCGAGAGCGCCGCCTTGGCATCCTCGACCAGGCGCAGATAGGCACCTGGACCGGTGTTGTAGTCATCCAGCGCGGGGAAGAAGCCTCCCGGGGCTTCGGCGAACCCCTCCGAGGCATACTCGGCGAGCTGGAAAGCCTGCATCTCTTCGTGCTCGATCTGCTCCTCGAAGAGGGACGGCAGCACCACCGCCGCCGCCCCCGCCTCCTCCAGCCGGCGCAGTGAATCGACCTCGCCGGTGAGCGGTGAAGCCGAGGGGACCAGCGGGTGCGCCAGCTCCATCCCCAGGTAGCCGGTGCGCAGGTCGACGGTCACGGCGCCACCTCCTCCATGTCGCTGGGTATGGAGCGATCGATCTCCGCCAGCTGCTCGTACAGCCGCCACCGCTCGTCGATGTCCTCCTGAGCCAGGCGGAACAGCCGCTCCGCCTCGGCAGGCTGGGTGCGCGCCAGCATGGCGAAGCGGGCCTCCTTCTGGGCGAAGTCCTCGAACTTGAGCGATGGCTTGCGGCTATCCAGACGGAAGGGACGCTTGCCCTCGGCTCCGAGGCGGGGATCGTACCGGTAGAGCGGCCAGTAGCCGCTGTCCACAGCTTCCTTCTGGTGCGTCATACCGGTCGCCATGTCGATGCCATGCGCGATGCACTGGCTGTAGGCCAGCAACATCGAGGGCCCTTCGAATGCTTCCGCCTCCATGAAGGCCTTCACCGTCTGGGTGTTGTTGGCTCCGAGCGCCACCTGGGCCACGTACACGTTGCCGTAGGCCATGGCGATCATCCCCAGGTCCTTCTTGGTCGTGGGCTTGCCTCCGGCGGCGAACTTGGCTACCGCGCCGCGCGGGGTGGACTTCGATGCCTGGCCGCCGGTGTTGGAGTACACCTCGGTATCCAACACCAGGATGTTCACGTTCCGGCCCGCCGCCAGCACATGGTCGAGGCCACCGAAGCCGATGTCATAAGCCCAGCCGTCGCCGCCCACGATCCACACGCTGGTTGGGACCAGCACGTCGGCGATGGCGAGCAGCCGGCGCGCCTCGGCTGCGTCGGTGGCCACCAGCGCCTCCTTGAGCCGGCCGACTCGCTCCCGCTGCGCGGCCAGCGACGACTCGTCGGTGCGCTCCGTCGCGTCGAGCAGGCCGTCGGCGAGCTCGGCACCGATGTGACGGCGTACCTTCTCCACCAGGACGCGGGCTTCGGCCAGCTGCTGGTCGAGTGCCAGCCGCATTCCGAAGCCGAACTCGGCGTTGTCCTCGAACAGCGAGTTCGCCCACGCCGGCCCCCGGCCCTCGGCATTGGCGGCCCACGGCGTGGTGGGCAGGTTGCCCCCGTAGATGGACGAGCACCCGGTGGCGTTGGCCACCAGGACCCGCTCCCCGAACAGCTGGGTGAGCAGTTTCAGGTAGGGCGTCTCCCCACAGCCGGCACACGCCGAGGAGAACTCGAACAGCGGCTCCAGCATCTGCGAGCCCTTGACGGTGTCGACCCGCACCTCGGTCCGGTCCGGTTCCGGCAGCGTCAGGAAGAACTCGAAGTTGGCCCGCTCCCGTTCTAGGTGGTCGAGCTTGGGGAGCATGTTGATGGATTTGTGCTTGACCTCCTCCTTGCTCTTGGCCGGGCAGACGTCGACGCACACCCCGCAGCCGGTGCAGTCGTCGGGTGCCACCTGGATCGTCATGCGCGCCCCTGGGAAGTCGCGGCCGGTCCACTCCTTGGCGACGAAGGTGTCGGGCGCTCCCGCCAGCGCCGCTGGTGGGTAGACCTTCATGCGAATCGCGGCGTGGGGGCAGACGATGGCGCACTTGGCGCAGTCGATGCAGATGGTCTCGTCCCAGATGGGGATCTCTTGGGCGATGGACCGCTTCTCCCATCGGGTGGTACCGACGGGAAAGGTGCCATCGAGGGGCAGGGCGCTCACCGGCAGCAGGTCGCCCTTGCCGGCCAGCATCATGGACGTGACCCGCTGCACGAAGTCGGGAGCCTCGTCCGGGACGGGCGGGCGCCGGAAGACCACCGAAGTCACCGCCTCCGGCACCGTGACCTCGTGCAGCTCGTCGAGGGCACGGTCGACTGCGGCGTAGTTGCGATCCAACACCGCTTGGCCGAACTTCTCGTAGGTCTTGCTGATGGCCTCCTTGATCTCGCGAATGGCGTCCTCCTGGGGCAGGACGCCGGCGAGGGCGAAGAAACAGGTTTGCAGCACCGTGTTGACGCGGCCGCCCAGACCGGCGTCCCGGGCCACGCGGTAAGCGTCGATCACGTAGAAGCGCAGGCCCTTGTCGACGATCTGCTGCTGCACCTCGGCCGGCAGCTGATCCCACACCTCACCGGGGCCATACGGGCTGTTGAGCAACAACGTCGCCCCCGGTTGCGCCACTTCCAGCACGTCCATCCGCTCCAGGAAGTTGAACTGGTGGCAGGCGACGAAGTTCGCCTGGCGGATGAGATACGTCGAGGGGATGGGTCGGGGCCCGAAGCGAAGATGGGACACGGTCACTGCCCCCGCCTTGCGCGAGTCGTACACGAAGTATCCCTGGGCGTGCAGCTCGGTGTTCTCGCCGATGATCTTGACCGAGTTCTTGTTCGCCCCCACGGTGCCGTCGCTGCCCAGACCGTAGAAGACCGCCCGTACCACGTCGTCCGGCTCGGTGGTGAAGTCGTCGTCGACATCGAGGCTGGTGCCGCTCACGTCGTCGACGATGCCCACGGTGAAGTGGTTCTTGGCTTCCTTGGCCGCCAGCTCGGCGAAGACGGCCGCCGCCATCGCCGGAGTGAACTCCTTCGAAGAGAGCCCGTAGCGACCACCGATGACGCGCGGCGCCTTCTTCCACGCCGCCCGCCGTGCGGCGGTCTCCTCGGCGACCGCGGTCACCACGTCCTGGTACAGCGGCTCCCCGGCGGCGCCGGGCTCCTTGGTCCGATCGAGGACGGCGATGGCCCCGGTGGTAGCCGGCAGCGCCGCCACCAGAGCCGGTGCCGAGAAGGGCCGGTAGAGGCGCACCTTGAGCAGCCCCACCTTCTCACCGGCGGCCACGAGCGAGTCGACCGTCTCCCCGGCGGCCCCCAGGCCCGATCCCATCAGCACCAGCACCCGCTCCGCGTCCGGCGCTCCCACGTAGTCGAAGAGGTGGTAGCTGCGCCCGGTGAGGTCGGCGAAGCGGTCAAAGGCGTCCTGCACCACATCGGGCACCGCGGCGTACACCAGGTTGGCAGCTTCGCGCGCCTGGAAGAAGACGTCGGGGTTCTGGGCGCTGCCCCGCAGCACCGGCTGATTGGGGCTGAGACGGCGCTCCCGGAAGGCGGCCACCGCCTCGGCGTCCATCATCGCCCGCAGCTGATCGTCGTCCAGCTCCTCGATCTTGGCGACCTCGTGGGAGGTGCGGAAGCCGTCGAAGAAGTGCACGAACGGGACCCGGGACTCCAACGTCGCCGCCTGGGCGATGAGCGCCAGGTCGTGGGCTTCCTGCACCGAGGAGGACGCCAGCATGCCGAACCCGGTGGAGCGGGCCGCCATGACGTCGGAATGGTCGCCGAAGATCGACAGGGCATGAGTAGCCACGGTACGGGCCGCAACGTGGATCACCGCCGGCAGCAGCTCCCCTGCGATCTTGAACATATTGGGAATCATCAACAGCAAGCCTTGGGAGGCGGTGAACGTGGTGGTGAGAGCACCACCCTGCAAGGCACCGTGCACCGCTCCGGCCGCCCCCGCCTCACTCTGCATCTCCACCACCTGCGGCACCGTGCCCCACACGTTGCGGCGGCCCGCGGCCGACCAGGCATCGGCCACCTCCCCCATGGGAGACGCCGGCGTGATCGGATAGATGGCGATCACCTCGTTGGTGCGGAATGCCACCGAGGCGGCAGCCTCGTTGCCGTCGACTGTGACTACGCGTCCGGCCACATCAGCTCCTTCGACCCTGGGATGCTCGGTGAAATCAGCGGACAGTGCAAGATCAGAAGACGCTTCCACCGCGGTGGCTGCGGCTGGGACCTGGTCCGCTCCCTCATCGGATCTTGCCGGCCGAGGCGGGTATATCGGCCAGCTCCGGCGACCAGCCTTCCTTGAGCGGACGCACCCTGATACGGGCGTCCACCACCCGTACTCCTTCACCCGGCGGCAGCACCTTCACCGGGTTGAGGTCCATCTCCACCACCTCGGGCAGCGCCTCCACCAGGGCCGACACCCGCAGCAGTGCCTCCTCGACCGACCCCACATCGCCCGGCGGAAAGGAACGGTAGCCGTCGAGCAACCGCGCCGACCTGATGCCGCGCACCATCTCCGCCGCTTCCAGATCGGTGAGGGGGTGGATGCGAAAGGCCACGTCGCCCATGAGCTCGACGAACACCCCGCCCAGGCCGAACACGATGAGGGGCCCGAAGGAGGGATCCTCGGTCATGCCCACGATCACCTCAGTGGCACCGGGAACCATCTCCTGGACGAGGACCCCCTCCGCGTCACCCACCGCCTCGGTGACCTGCAGGTAGGCGGCGCGCACCGCTTCGTCGCCGGCTACGTCGAGCACCACGCCTCCCACATCCGACTTGTGCAGTGCGGAGGGGGAGATCACCTTCACCGCCACCTTCCCCTCGATCCGCTGGGCCGCCGCCACCGCCTCCTCGGCGGAGTTGACTACCGCCGAGCCGGGAAGACCGATGCCGAACGCGCCCAATACCTGCTGCACCTCGTCGGGCTCCAGCCAGCCACCTTCGGACCCCAGCCGTTCCACCCCCTTGGCGACCACCACCTTGGCCGCGTCGGCATCGACGTCGTCGAACGTGGGGATGGTGCCTTCCGGCTGCTGCAGCCATTCCCCGTAGCGCACCGCCCGTGCCAGCGCCAGCGCCGCCGCCTCGGGGAAGAGATAGGTGGGGACGTGGACGTCCGCATCGGCCAACAGGGCGCCGGGGTCCTCGGTGCTCATGAACACCGACAGCAGCGTCTTCTTGCCCTGGTGCAGCGCCGCGGTCTCGCGAATCGCGGTCGCGATGTCCGCTGCCCCCTCGGGCCGGGTGGGGATGTAGATGGCGATGACGGCGTCGATCTCATCGCTCGTCAGCAGCTCATTGAGAGCGTGCCGGTACTCGTCGGGCCCGGCAGAGGCGATCAGATCGACCGGGTTGGCGGTCGAAGCCTCCGGGGACAGCACCCGCCGCAACCTCGCCTGCAGCTCGGGACCGAACTCGGGAAGTTCCAGTCCATTGGACTCGAGAGCGTCGGCCGCCAAAATGCCCGGGCCCCCGGCGTTGCTCACCACACCCACGCGGCGCCCCATGGGAACCGGCTGGTTGGCGAGCACCGACGTCACGTCGAACAGCTCCTCCAGCGTCGAAGTGCGAATCACCCCGGCTTGGTGGAACAGGGCATCGACCGCAACGTCCAAGCTGGCGAGAGCACCGGTGTGGCTGCTGGCAGCACGGGTACCGGCGACGGTACGGCCCGACTTCACCGCAACGATCGGCTTTCGCCGCGCGATACGGCGGGCGATGCGGGCAAAGCGGCGTGGGTTGCCGAAGGACTCCAGGTAGAGAACGATCACGTCCGTGGACGGGTCGTCCTCCCAATACAACAGCAGGTCGTTGCCGCTGATGTCGGCCTTGTTCCCTACCGAGACGAAGGTGGAGATCCCCAGGTTGGCCTGGCTGGCGTAGTCGAGGATGGCGATGCCCAACGCCCCCGACTGGCTCGACATGGCCACGTTGCCGCGCGGGGGGAACACCGGAGCGAAGGTGCCGTTGAGGAGAACGGCGGGGTCGGTGTTGAGCACCCCCATGCAGTTGGGTCCGACCATGCGCATTCCGGCGAGGCGAACTGCGTCCACTACCTTGTGCTCCAGCGTTGCTCCCCCATCTCCCATCTCCGAGAAGCCTGCGGAGATCACCACTACCCCCCGCACCCCCTTCTCGGCGCACTCCTTGACCACGTCGAATACGTGGCTGCCGGGCACCACGATGAAGGCGAGGTCGACCGTGTCGGGGATCTCCAGCACCGAGTGGTAGGCACGTACCGATTGCACGACATCCGCGTGTGGGTTCACCGGGTAGACCGGTCCGGTGAAGCTGCTGCCCACTAGGTTGTGAAACAGCCGCCCCCCGATCGAGCCACGCTCCCGGCTGGCACCGATCACTGCCACGGAGCGGGGGTAGAAGATGGGAAGTACCGACGCTGCTACCGCCCGCTTCTCCCGCTCGTAGGCCGCAGCCTTGGCATCCTCCGAGTAGGCGACGGGGAAGTCGACCGTGTAGACCCCCTCCTCGAGGGTGCGGCTCAGCTCGTAGCCGGAGTTGCGGAACACCCGCATCATCTGCACGTTCTCCGGCAGCACGAAGGCCCGGAAGCTGGTGACGCCATGGGCGCGGGCGTAGGCGGTGAGTAGTTGCAGGAGCTGGGTCCCCACCCCGCGTCCTTGGTGGGCGTCCTCCACCGCGAAGGCCACTTCGGCGACGTCGGGGGCTTCGGGTGAGCGGTCGTAGCGGCCGACGGCGATGATCTGGTCCTCGTGGCAAGCGACGAAGGCCATACGTTGCTGGTAGTCGACGGTGGTGAAGTACTCCAGCTCTTCGGGGGTCAGCTCCTGCTTGACGCGGAAGAACCGGAAGTACCGGGACTGGGGGCCCAGCCGGTGGAAGAACCCGTCCAGCCCGGCAGCGTCATCGGGTCGGATGGGCCGGAAGCGGGCCACCCCCCCATCCCGCAAGACGGTGTCGATCTCGTACTGAGACGGATAATCGGGCACAGACTGCTCCTTGCTTCGAACCCGATTGTGCCACGGCTGCCGCACCAGCGAAGACGGTCCTCCGACCCGATCGCAGCGGTCATCGGTCCCGAAAGGAACGTTCCGAAGGCCGGCTGGGCCCGATGGCCCCCTCAGGAGACCTGGCGGAGGAGCCGGACGGCTTCGTCTACGGCGATCGCCTGCTGCTCCTCGCGGGTGATGGTCGCCCGGTTGTCCCCGTCGATCGGCCCATACCAACCGAATTGAACGTGGTTACCCCCCTCGATCTCCACCAGTCGGGGCTTGTCGGGCAACAGCCTCCTGGCGGCTTCCATGTCGGCAGGAGTGAAGAGCCCATCCTCGGTTGCGTACAGCGCGGTGAGGGGGAGCTTGCGCCCGGAGAGGCTGACGCCGCTGTCGGGCGCCGCCGCGAGCAGCAGCACCCCGCGGATGGCGCTGTTCTGCGCTGCGTAGCGGGCCGCCAGCGCGCCCCCCTCCCCGTGGCCCCCGATGACCCAGGTCACGACCTCCGGGTTGGCCAGCACCGCCTCGCTGGCCCGGTTGGCACCCAGGGCGGGGAAGTTGAGCGGCATGGACACGATCACCACCAGGAATCCCTGCTCGGCAATGGCGTGCGCGACCGGCGCATACGCCTCGGGGCGGACCCGCGCCCCGGGGTACAAGATCAAGCCGGCCGGGGGCTCCCGTTCCACGGGGGTGAACGTCAGCCATGCCTCGGTGGAGACGTCGACTCGCTCGGTGGAGCTGAGCGCCGCTTCCGCTTGGGGGAGAACGGGATAGGGCCACACATACTGCGAGACCGCCCACCAACCGGCGAGGGCGAGAACGACGAGGATGCTCCATCCCACGAGCCTTCTCGACCTCATTCCGTGCCTCTTTCGATCACCCAGCCCGTGGGCCACCATTGTGACACAAAGCCCCGCCGGGACCGCGGAACCGGACGGCGCTACCGGCCGGCCTCCAGGCAGCTCACGCCGCCGGGCCCCACCGTGGCGGCGTGCTCGGTACCCGCCGGCAGGTCGAGGCGATCACCGGGCCGCAGCTCGGTCTCCCCGCTGCGAGTGTGGAACGTGATCGACCCAGCGACGCAGAACAGCACTTTGTCGTAGTCGTGAGCGTGCCACCCGTAGCGAAAGCCGGCATCGTTGGACCAGGTATGAGGACGGAGCCCTTCCCGAGCGAAGGCCTCTTCGGCGAGGCGGCGCGGATCCGGCACGGGCCGATGGTAACGGTGACCGCATCTTGGGCGCGATAGCGGCGTCGCTCGGCGGGCAGAGGGAGCCCCCGGCGGGGCCCCTCTCAGCCGGCGGCGCGGGGACGAACCGCCATGCTGCGCACCACGAACCACAGGTTCCCCGGCCGCTCCGCCAGCCGTCGCACGTACCACGGGTACCAGGCCGTGCCGTAGGCGACGAGGTTGCGCATGGCGTAACCCTCTTCCGCCAGCCGGTACTGGTCCGGCATGCGGATCCCATACAGCATCTGGATCTCGTAAGCGTCACGCGCCAGGCCGATACCGCGGCCCACAATGGCGACGCGGTCGAGGAGGTCCACATCGTGGGTGGCCATCGCTACCCGGGCCTCGCCNNCCTTTGACGAGGCGGATTCCGGGCTGGTGGGGCAGCAGCTCGGCGATGTCGTCCGGCGTTCGGTGCAGATACGCCTGCAGGCATACCCCGACGTTGGGGAAGCGGGCCCGGGCACGGCGGTAGATGTCGAGCGTGCGATCCACGTATTCGCTGGATTCCATGTCGACCCACACCCAGTTGCCGAGCTCGCCTGCTCGCTCCACCAGAGTCTCCAGATGCTCGCCGGCGCGGCCGGCGTCGAGGTCGAGGCCGAGATGGGTGAGCTTGACCGAGATCTCGGTATCGAGCTCCAGCTCGTGGACGCGCTCCAGCACCCCCTGATAATGGGACACGACCTCGTCGGCCTGGGCCCGGTCGGTGACGTTCTCGCCGAGGTGGGTGAAGGTAGTGACGATACCGTGGGTAGCNNCTCAGGGCCCGTCGCACGAAGCCGAGCCGCGGCACTCGCTTCGCCAGCCACTGATTCTGTGACGCCCACAACAGCGCACTGCGCGCGGCGCCCATTGCTCCACCTCCCGATGCGCACTGCGGCTCGCCGGAGCGTAGTCGGGCGCGGCGCACCCTCCCATCACGCGACATGGGGCCGGCAGCTGCCGGCCCCATGTCGGTGGTCCGATTCGGACCTCAGGCTTTGCTAGCTCTTGAAGGGCTTCTTGATGACGGCGGTGACACCCTCGATGCTCGAGGACGCCACACCGGTGACCGCGTCCACTGCGCTCCCGCCGATCTCCTCGGCCGCCTCAAACGCTCCGGTGACGGCCGCGGAGGCAGCATCCTCTGCGCTCACGCCGATGTCCTTGGCAGCGGAAATCGCACCGACCACGGCGTCACGGGTGACACCGGCGACGTCCTCGCCGACATCGGCGGCACCCTGCACCAGACCCTTGGCCGTATCCCGGACCGCTGCCAGCGCATCACCGCCCACGCTCGTGGCGCCGGCGATGGCCCCGCTAATGGTCCCGCTGACCGCTGAGGTCACATCGCCGCCGGCGTCCTTGACTCCGGCCAGCGCACCGCGGGCAACGCCGATGGTGGCATCGGTGAGGCTCACGCCGACGTCCTTGGTGGTGGAGATGGCGCCCTCCACGATTCCGCCGGCGGCCTGGGTCACGTCGGTGCCCACGGCACTGGTGCCCTTCACCGCGGCTCGCACCGTGTCTGAGAGCACGCCGGCGGTGACCGTGGTGATCTCGCCGATCCCCTGCACCACGCCGACGATGGCTCCCTTGGCGGTCGACACCAGACCGGAGCCGACCTCGCCGACCGCCTCCAGTGCACCGCCGACTACGTCGGCGACGGTGGACGTAGTGGCCTTCACCACGTCACCGGCGCCCTTCAGCGCACTGGTGGTGGCGCCTTTGGCGACGTCTACCACGCCGCCCACGACGTCACCGGTACCCTTCAGCGTCCCGAGGACCCCGTCCTTGACCTTCTTGCCGACATCTCCGAGTGCCATTGCGCCTCCTGTGCTCGCCGTCACGGGTTGCGGCCACAGTAGTGCTCCTCTCGGCTCTCCGGCGGCCCGGACCCGCGCCCGTTGAATGTCGAAGTATCTGACCCAACACCGCGCGATAAGTTACGCGCTTTCTTCTAGCGGGACGGCGAGGCGCAAACCGACCCCTCTTCGGGCACGAACGGTGGCGTGCCCGGGGTGGGATTCGAACCCACACGCCCCTTACGGGACAGCGGATTTTAAGTCCGCCACGACTGCCAGTTCCGTCACCCGGGCCCGGCTCTATTGTCCCACGGTGACAGGGCCCGGGGTCGTAGCCGCGGCTATCTGCGCCGGCGCCGGAAGCCCCGGAGCGAGAGCAGGGCCAGCACCACCGTCACCCAGATGCGGGTGAAATCGACGACCGGGCGCACCACTACACCGTCGGGCCCGATCTCCACGACCGCCACCGGCCGGCCCTCGGCCCGGCCGCCGCCACCGCCACCGCCGCCCCGTCCCGAGTCACCTTCGGTGCCTGAACCCTCGCCGGAGCCGAAGCCGAAGCCGCCTGCTCGCTCCACCGCCACGGCAGTGATGATGGTGCGGTCGCCCACTTGCTGCGGAGTGCCGAACAGCTCATCGGCAGTCAGACCCTCCATGAGCTTGGCCAGGCCGCGCTCGGCGCTGCGGCCGTCGCCGCCCCCGGGCGGCGCGTCGTGGGATCGGTCGGTCATCGTCTTCGCCTCCTCATCACCGCCATGATCAGCACCCCGGCGAGGATCGCCAGCCGTACGCGCAGTTCGACGTCCGGCACGCGCACCGTTCGCCGCGAGCCGTCGGCCGCGG
>JABAOH010006306.1_pt1 | contig 32001 bp, 26 predicted proteins | sample 7062181 | NCBI WGS metagenome assembly JABAOH01 (sample SAMN14538630, study PRJNA623070) | marine sediment metagenome | biome: marine biome [ENVO:00000428]; feature: marine pelagic biome [ENVO:01000023]; material: deep marine sediment [ENVO:00002113]; isolation source: pool of 5 deep marine... | reverse complement strand
GGGGCAAAGTACTGAAAGTGGATTTAGCATCGCTGTAGATGGTAGCGGCAATGCCTATGTGATCGGATATACATGGAGTACGGACTTTCCCACCCTGAATCAATACCAAGCATATCAAGGAGGTGGTGATATCTTTGTCACAAGGCTGGACCCGGCTCAGAGCGGCGCCTCCAGTCTCCTCTATTCCACCTACCTGGGGGGGGGGAGTGGCGATTATGGATATGACATCGCTGTAGACGGCAGCGGCAATGCCTATGTGACGGGAACTACATATAGTACGGATTTTCCCATCCTCAATCAATACCAGACGAATCAAGGAGATTCGGATGTCTTTGTCACCAGACTGGATACGACTCAGGGCGGAACCTCCGGTCTCATCTATTCCACCTACCTGGGGGGGCAAAGTACTGAAAGTGGATTTAGCATCGCTGTAGACGGTAGCGGCAATGCCTATGTGACAGGAGATACAGATAGTACGAATTTTCCCACCCTCAATCAATACCAGGGAAATCAACTTAACCGTGATGCCTTTGTTACAAAGCTATTTTACCCGAGTCTCCCCACCGTGACCACTGCGCCTGTGACTTCTATAACCACTAACTCTGCCAAATGTGGTGGAGCAGTCATCTCTGACGGCGGAGCAGCAGTGACTGCACGGGGCGTGTGTTGGAGTACGAACGTAAATCCCACCACTGCCGATAACACAACAACCGACGGCACCGGGACCGGTGTGTTTACCTCCAACATAACCGGACTATCTCCCGGCACCACTTATCATGTCCAAGCGTACGCCACCAACAGCGTGGGTACGTCATACGGAAGTGATTTAATGTTCACTACAGCAGCGGTACTTCCCACAGTAACCACAACCGCCGTTTCCAATATCACGTCCACCTCTGCCGACAGCGGCGGTAATGTGACTTCTGACGGCGGAGCAGCAGTAAATGCACGGGGAGTGTGTTGGAGTACGAATGTAAATCCCACCACAACAGATAACACAACAACCGACGGAACCGGAACCGGGAGCTTTACCAGTTCCATCACCGGGTTGATGGAATACACCACTTATTATGTTCGCGCTTATGCCACCAACTCTGTTGGAACCGGATACGGTAACCAGAGGAGCTTTACCACCAGCGCAGAGTCTGTGACAGTGACAATAACAGAACCCCAGGACGGCGCACAGGTATCTGGAACCGTGATCATCAAAGCAACGACCTCTTCCTACGCGGCCAAATCCCCGGATGCTTCCATACAGGCGGTGGAAAAAGTGGAATTCTATTGTGATGAAACCAAAATAGCAGAAGATACCGATGAACCCTATGAAACCACCTGGGATACCACCACTCATGCCGATGGTGACCATATCATCAAAGCGGTTGCTTACAATATTGCAAACCAGACGGCTGAGGATAAGATTACGGTACATGTGGTGAATACACCACCGGAAATCATGCTTAACCGTACCCATTTGAATTACGGTTCAGTCCCTCAAGCCGGTACAGCATCCGTAAGCTTGAACTCTCCCGATTTAACCACCGGTTCACAAACTATTCTCATCAATAACATCGGCGGCGGGACATTAAACTGGACCGTTAGCAAAGATGCCAATTGGCTCACCTGCACACCCCAAAGCGGAACCGATAGGGGTGCTGTAACCGTTACCACTGACCCCTCCGGCCTGCAAACAGGGACCTATAATGCCACCGTTACCATTCAAGACCCCAATGCTGTTAATTCCCCACAAACAGTACCTGTCTCCCTGGTAGTATACGGTCCGGGTACCACGGCCATACCCTTCGGCTATTTTGAGACCCCCATCCATGGTTCTACCGTGATGAGCAGTATCCCGGTAACCGGGTGGGCATTGGATGATATCGATATCACCGGTGTCAAAATCTACAGGGCACCCATACCGGGGCATGAAACCGGCGGTTTGGTTTATATTGGCGACGCAGTAATGGTGGACGGCGCCCGACCCGATGTGGAACAACAGTTCCCCACTTACCCCAAAAACTACCAGGCTGGCTGGGGTTACATGATGTTGACCAATTTCCTGCCCTTCCAGGGGAACGGTACCTTTACCATATATGCAAAAGCCACAGACAAAGAAGGCCATGAAGTGACCCTGGGAAGTAAAACCATCACCTGTGACAATGCCAATGCCGTGAAACCCTTTGGTGCCATCGATACCCCTGATCAAGGAGGAACCGCTTCCGGGAGGGCTTATGTCAATTTCGGCTGGGCATTAACCCCGCAGCCCAATACCATCCCCACGGACGGGTCTACCATTCTTGTGTGGGTGAACGGCGTCCCCATGGGTAATCCGGTTTACAACCAGTACAGGAAAGATATAGCCACGCTTTTCCCCGGTTACAATAACAGCAATGGTGCCGTTGGTTATTTCTATTTAGACACCACAGCGTATCTCAATGGAGTACATACTATTGCCTGGTCGGTGCAGGACAATGCCGGTAACAAGGATGGCATTGGCAGTCGTTATTTTACTATCGTGAATATCGGAAGTGACAATATTGCCGGTACCAATTCTAACGATTACCATCTCAGAAGGCCGCGCTATTTCAGTGTCTCGCAAGTACAGCGGGCAACCATGTCAGCGGAGCCGGTAGTTGTGAAAAAAGGATATGACAGGAATGCCGGAGCCGACGTGCTTTACCCCAACCCTGAAGGAATTATCGATGTCCAATTAAGAGAAGACCAGAGGGTTGAAATCTATTTGTGGAGCAGTCTGTTTTCGGAACTTGGTGTTGTTTCCGGTTACATGCTAACGGGTAACCGGTTACAACTTCTGCCCATCGGTTCTACCCTGGATAATGGCAGCGGTATCTTTTACTGGCAGCCTTGTGCCGGATTCTTCGGTCACTACCGGTTTGTATTTGTGGAGAAAGCAGCCGGCGGACAGTTTACAAAGAAGTTTGTAAACATGGTGATTAAACCTAAATATTAACAAAAAGGCAATAAGGGGACACAATAAGGGGACAGGCCGGGAATTGGCCGGGAATTGCCTTCCCGCCGGCACCTTTTTACGCCCTGATAAACTAAAAAACCGTTGGTTTGTTGACAACCCGGTGCTTTTGGTTTAATATAAAACCATGATCGAAGAACATGAATTAAAAGGTATTCCTTATGGCATAGCCGATTTCAAAGATTTTCGTATAAAAAATTTATATTACGTAGACAAAACACGGTTCATCAGGAATATCGAAAAAAAAGGAAGCTTTCTATTCTTTATCCGCCCCCGCCGGTTCGGGAAATCACTCTTCCTCTCCATGATGGAATACTATTACGATATCGACCAAAAAGACCAATTCGATTTCCTTTTCAATGGTACCGATATCCACCAAAACCCCACAAAAGAAAAAAACAAATACCTGGTACTAAAATTTAATTTCTCCGCGGTAGAGACAAAAAAAGACGCTGTCGAAAGGGCGTTCTTTTGTAATGTAAGGGATAGCTCCTGGGTTTTCGTCGATAAATATTCCGGTTTACTTGGCATCGATTCCAACGAAGTAAAAAACAAACTGGAACAATCGCAATCCCCGGCAATGCTTTTGAATTTGCTCTTAAGATACTGCTATGGAAAACAACAACTATACGTCATCATCGATGAATACGATAACTTTGCCAATACCATCCTTTCCGATTCCGGGGAAGAGGAATACCGGGCCATCACCCACGGCGAAGGTTTTCTACGTTCCTTTTTCAATGTGATAAAAGCAGGAACCACCGGGAGCGATACACCCATTTCGCGGCTATTCATGACCGGGGTTTCTCCCATTACCCTGGACGACGTCACCTCCGGGTTTAACATCGCGTCGAACATTTCATTGGATCCGGATATCGCTGAAATGATGGGATTCACCAAAAACGATGTCGAAACCATCATCGAATACTACAGGCAAACCGGGAAAATCCGCCATTCTACCCCGGAACTGATGGGCATCATGAACCAATGGTATAACCATTATAAATTTGCCCTTCGTTCCACCTGCGAAGTTTTTAATACTGTCTTTGTATTATACTTCCTCCGGGAATACCTGAAAGAATCCCGGATCCCGGACCAACTCATCGACAATAACGCCCGGATGGATTATATGAAACTGCGCTATTTGATGATTAGCGATAAAAAAGGTACTCCCCGAATCAACGGCAATTTTCCCCAACTCCGGCAAATCATGGAAAGCGGTTCCCTTCATTCCGCCATCGTCGATCGTTTCCCCATCGCTAAACTGACCAGCCCGGGGAATTTTATCTCCCTTTTATACTATTTCGGCCTCTTAACCATCACCGGCAGCGATGAAGAACATAAAGCGATTCTTAAAATTCCCAATGAAGCCATCAAACGGTTATACTACGATTATATCAAAGAAACCTATGAAGAGACCGGTATATTAACCATCGATTTAAGCCGGTATGAAGCGGCCATGAAAGAGATGGCCTTTAGTGGGAAATGGAAACCGTTAATCGCTTACCTGGTGGAACAGATGGAGACTTCGATGGGTATAAGAGATTTAATCACGGGGGAAAAAGGGGTCCAGGCCTTTTTGAATGTCTACCTGGGATTATCCGCTTTGTACCTGGTTTATTCGGAAAAAGAGCTGAAAAAAGGATATGCCGACCTGGTGTTGGAACCGTTCCTGGCGCAATACCCCGGGTTGAAGTTTTCATATCTGATCGAAATCAAATACATCAAACCCCAGGGTAAAAAGAAAGAATTACCCCCGGGGCAAATCAAAACAATAAAAAAAGAAGCAGAAATCCAACTCAATAAATACAGCCTGGATGAGAAATTCCGGAAATCTATCGGAAAAACCACTTTGAAAAAACTGGTGCTCATCTTCAGTGGAAACCGGATGGTACATCATAGTGAAATTTAGTTTTGGGTTTTTCCTCTTCTCCCCTTCCCCCTCTTCCCTGCCTGGTGCGCATTTCCCTGTTGAGAGCTTCGTCTTTCTCAACTTCACATGCACATCGATATAAGGCTTGCTCTCTGTCCTTCCCGGGAACTCCAGGGGGGGAATCAGGGTAATCCAGGTGAGTAATGAAATCAAGTACTCTTTTCTGCTGTTCTAAGGGCAAGGCATCAAGCTTTCTTTCTATTTGCCGTCTAACTGATATCGTCTGCATTCTTTCTCCTTTGCTGTGGTAAAATGATAGTATTTTGAAGAAGAAAAGTCAACTGTAAATCGAATTTTTTATTTGCTTAAAAGAAATTGCTGACCGCATAAAATGGAAATATACCTTCCTGGATGAAGATTTTGGAAAGCCCACGGATGCCAGGTTAGGTGACGAATACTTCTACAGGCATTTCGATTTTCCTTGAGGGCTGTTTTTTTCGCTCCAATACTTCAAAAAAATCTTTTTCTACTCTTCTTAAGATTTTTGCTTCAAAATAGCGTTCTCCGCAATAGGTACATTCTTCGCAAGGTACATTTTCAAACAACATGAAATGACCTTTGTGCCTGTAAATATAATCCACCTGTTTAAAGACGACATTTTTATTTCCGCAAAAATTGCATCTTTCGATCTTCATACTATAATTAAACTACAAATTACAAAATATTGCAAGTACCCATGGATTCACCGCCAACAATTTAAGAACTGGCGGAACGAAACGGAATTGAAAAAGGGCTTGATGAATCAAGCCCCTACTTTTCTTTTAAGCTCTCTCTCAACTTCTTATCTTCTTAACTTCTCAACTTCTAAGCTTTACTGTTCCGGGTCTTCGGCCATGGACGCTTCCACCAAATCCCTGTTCTCTATCTTAAACCTCTGGAAATGCACCAACACTTCATGATACAGCAAGGGAATCCTTAAACCAATACTGGACAGACGCCCAAAAAGCCCAAATTTATTGCATTATTTCGTCTTCGAGAGGAAAATATAATTGTAAATTGTCGATTTCCTTGAAATGTATATCATTCGTAATAAGCTTCAGCCCATATTGTTTTGCAACCGAGGCAATCCATATGTCGTTTTCAGGAATCGGTTTTCCCTTCTTTTTAAGTTGATTCTTTATCTCACCGTAAAGCCTGGCTGTACTTTTATTATTTTCCAGTATGGGAATCTTATCCATAAAGCTGGATATGGCTTTTAAATTTTCTTTCACTTTTTTTGACTTGAAAGCGCCGAAATAGAGTTCACCGATTACGGTCACCGGCACATATATTTCTTCTATTTCACTTAATATTTTGACTGTCTTATCATCCTTTCCCAAAAAAGAAATAACAGTATTCGTGTCCAATAAATATTTACCATTCATTATAATCGATTTTTTCGCATCCGTCTTCTATAATTTGGATGAGTTCTTCTGCGTCTTCGGGAGATAAAGTTCCAGCGAATTGGATTAAGTCCTTCCCGTGAACTCCAGGGGGGAAATCAGGATAATCCAGGTGAGTAATGAAATCAAGTACTCTTTTCTGCTGTTCTAAGGGCAAGGCATCAAGCTTTCTTTCTATTTGCCGTCTAACTGATATCGTCTGCATTCTTTCTCCTTTGCTGTGGTAAAATAATAGTATTTTAAAGAAGAAAAGTCAACTGTAAATCGAATTTTTTATTTGCTTACCCTTCTTTCGAAAAAGCAGTTAACCAAAGAATTTCCCTTCAGGGGGGCTAATCTGGCAGTGCAACATTTCCATTCTCCCGGAGTGATGGGATACTGCTCTTGACTTTATTTTACATATTTATTAATATGTCTACTATGATTAATACCGATTTTCTCATTCGTCTCAATAAACCTGGCAACAGCCAGGAGAATGCAAAAGAATTTATAGGGGATACATCAAAATGGGAATAACAATACAATACCGGGGACAATTAAAATCACCCGCTCTTATCGATAAAATTCGCAGCGATTTAAAAGAGATTGCTGACCGCATGGGATGGGAATATACCATCCTGGATGAAGATTTTGAAACGCCCACGGATGCCAGGTTAGAAGTGAGCGAAAAAGGGTGTGAAATTGTCGGTCACCTGGCACTAAAGGGCATCAGTCTTAATGTTCACAAGGATTGTTCTTCTTTCGATTTCTTTTTCGATGCTGACGGCATTCTTCGCGACCCGGTTCAGATGGTACAAACAGAACAGGAACAAGAAGTTGAACAAGAAAACCTGCACTTTACTTTCGTAAAAACCCAATTTGCACCCCCGGATATTCACATCACACTGGTAAAATTCCTCAGATACCTGGAAGAAAAATATTTTCAAACATTGGACGTTATCGATGAAGGGAACTATTGGGAAACAGGAGATGAGGATTTATTAAAAGAAAAGATGGAATTTTTATCCCAAAAAATGGATGCTGTTTCGCAAGCCCTCGAAGATAGCTGGATAAAAGTGGAACCCGGTGATTCGGATTTGGATATTTTAGTCAAGATTGAAAAGGTCCTTAGAGAGATAGACCAGTAATAATTTGGGGACAATCGAAAAAAACTTCTCAACTTCTAAGCTTTACTGTTCCGGGTCTTCGGCCATGGACGCTTCAACCAAATCCCTGTTCTCTATCTTAAACCTCTGGAAATGAACCAACACTTCATGATACAGCAAGGGAATCCGCTCCATGTGTGCCAATAACGCCTTTACTTCCGGCTTCATTTCTATCTCCGTCCCGGCTGCGGTTTCTTCCACCGCTTTCCCCTTTTTTCCCTTTTTCTCTCTCTCCATCTCCAGTTCCTCCTGGGCCTTCTCCAATTCCGCTTCGCTGCCCTTTTCTTTATAATACACCGGCCCTTTGTTGAATAGAAACCAATCCATGGATATATCAAACTCGTTCGACAACCGGCTCAATGTCTGTAAACCGGGAAACGTCTCTCCATTCTCGTTCTTGTAATAGGTGACATTTTTAACATCCAGGCGGCGCGCCATCTCTTTCCGCGGGAAGTTTAACAGTTCCCGCACTTTCTTCAATCTTAAACCGGCTCCCTGTATTAAACTTCTATCTTTCATTACCATATTCTTTTCTCCTTTATGAATGAGTTCATCTATATTATACGAAAATATTTTAAATAAGTTTTCTCTTTTTACTGATATTCTGCAAAATGCGCGAAAAAAAACAAAGTTTTCCCGGTTGGTATCTTTCAAATGCCATGAACCAGCCCTTATAGGGTGGGGACGCCGTCCCCTTTTGTGAAAAAAAACAAAAAAATCCCGAAACAAAGAATTTTTGTCTCACAACGATATAAAAAATTATATTGAAAATATAATTGTGTCTAATAAAAATCGACAATCGCTTCCCAAAAATTTACATGCGCCTAACGAGAATATAAAAACACGATGCAAAAACAATGAAACGTCTAACAAAAATATATTTTTGTCTCACAATGATAGACAAAACTTTCCCTGCAAACAGGAAGAGTCTCATGAAAATATACGTGTGTGCCGTAGAAAATAGCGAATTCCCATCAAAGCCCGACATGCGTCTATTGTCAATAGACAAAAGTCTCATGTTAATATACGTGTATCTATTGAAAATATAGATGTTTATCGTGTAAATATACATGTACGCTGTGTAAAAATAGATGCGTCTAACGACAATATACATGTGTCTAATGTAAATATATGTGCGCGCTGTGAAAGCATAAACATGTCTATTGAAAATATACTGCAAGGGGGCTCTTTTTATAAAAACCGCCCCCCTGGACCCCCCGCAAAAATTTTTTATAGCCTACTGCGGCTCCCCCCGCCGGGGGGCTTTCAGTTCTTTTAATTTTTCTACGGCATTGGTATTGCGGGGGTTCAGTTCCAATGATTTTTTATAATTGGTAATCGCCAGTTCGATATCGCCATTCACCATATAAGCTTCCCCAAGGCTGTCGTAAACATTAAAGGATTTCGGGTACAGCTCCACATTTAACTTAAACACCTCGATGGCCGCCTTTATTTCTTTCATTCCCAGCAGTTGATACCCCATGCTGTTGAGCTCACCTTCTCCAAAGGTATAGGCATCTTTATCGCGTTTCCGTTTCGCTTTATATGCTTGAATGGCTGCCTCCGGTCCCATTTTTTTGATATCGGCATAAAGGGCGGCGGTTTCCGGCGACGGCAAAATCGTCAGTCCCACGGGGATTCCTTTTCTGTCAAGTTCAAAGAACCCGTATGCTTCGATATCCTCTGCTACGAATTGCGTTTTGGAAACAGGCAGGAGATGGAAAGGTTGTCCACTTGGCATCTCCACCACCAGGTAACCGTGCAGTTTTTTTACCGCAAGTTCATAATCGCCCACTTGATATTCCTTTATGTATTTCTTCAATATTTTAGGTTTAAGTGTCGTGAGTTTGGGGCGTTTATAAGAGGGTGTGTTTTGCAGAGGGATCAACTCAGGATTGGGTTTAGGGTTTGCCAGTTTGGCATCCAGGATCATCCGTATCAATTTTTTATTGGGTCTGGCACGTTTACCTTTGTAGGTATCGACCCGTTGGACAATCACCATATTGGCGCCTGGCAGAACAGCAGCCACTTGAGTTCCAACCCCCAGAGCCGCATACATCCCCCCCACATTCTTAAAATCATGGTAAACCCACCATAGGTACCCATACCCAAAATTGACACCTGCGCAGGAATAAGCAGTGGTACTTTCTTTTATCCACGCTCTGGAAATCACCTGTTTGTTATTCCATTTGCCTTGCTGCAGGAAGAGCTGTGCGAACCGGGCCAGGTCCCTGGCTGACAGCCGAAAAGGATAAGCCGGATGGGTGGAGTTTTCCGGTTCCAGGTGATGGTAACCGTCAATCAAACGAAAGTCCTCCATCTGTATCGGGTCTGCAATACGTTTTTTAAAATCCAAAAAAAAATCGGTTTTGGTCTCCTGTTCCAGGATAGTGCAAAGGGTATTGAAGTCCCAGTTGTTGTAGTACCAGAAGGTATTGCGTTTATAACTCCCACGCTTCGGCCGCCTGGCTTTCATTTGCTGGGTTTCGTAAGCCGCGGGATGGTAAACCCCGGAGCGGGCTTTCAAAAGGTCTCGAATCCTGGCTTGTTTTTCTTCTTTGGTAAGGGGAAATTGATCGTCGATCTTCAGTTCTTCCAGGGTTTTATCCAGGTTAATGGAGCCGTCGTCCACGTGGGTACCGTAAACCGCACTAAGCAGACTCTTTCTCACCGAGTGGCACATTGATATCGTCGTTTCACATCGCCCCAGGAGATCAGCACCTTGCCGTTGTACACCACCATAAACGCTGCTGCATCTAACGTATCGTACAACTTTTTAGCTTCCAGCAGTTTCTCGGAAGAGAACCCTGCTTCTCCCGGTGTTTTGTACTGCATCCAGTGTTTTTGGGGATTTTGAGCTGATGCCCCGGTGACCAACAATATGAGCAAAGCAATTGTTATAACCGCTGCTTGCCATCTTATTTTACTCATAATAACCTCCTTATCTGTCTTTTATCCGTTTAAAATTGTATTTTATAGAATACTGGATGGTATTTCAATAGATAAGTCACATTATTTAATATTTTCCCCAGCACTGCAAAATAGCCTGTTCCGCATAGTTCTCGGACAGCCTCCTAGAAGTCAAAAAGTTGACAGAGCTTTTATAAGTTCAAATTCACAATTGACAATTGATCATTAATGATTAATAATTTACTAGGAGCCTGTCCGAGAATAGCAAAAACCATCGAAATTCGGGATAAGGGCGAATACAAGATTCGCCCCTACAAAGGATCTCGGGATGTATGTAGGGGNNAATAATCTCCTTAGCTTTTTTTTATCCATTTAAAATTGTATTTTATAGAACACCGGATGATATTTCAATAGATGAGTCACATTATTTAATATTTTTCGCGTTGCTGCAAAATGCCCTTCACCTGGTAGAAGTCAAAAAGTTGACAGAGCTTTTATAAGTTCAAATTTACGATTGACAATTGATAATTAATGATTAATAATTTACAATTGGACAATATCTGATGACAAAACGAAATGGGATAACATATACTGAACACAATGGCCAATTCATCAAACACTGCCCCTGTACACCGGACGTGGTGTCCTGCGGTTACTATAACCTTAACCTGCACACCGGCTGCCCCTACAGCTGCTCTTACTGCATCCTCCAGGCTTACCTGGAAACTAAAGAACCCATATATTTTACCAATTTTGCCGACATGGAAAAAGAACTCCAAGAGGCTTCCTACACCCATCGATATTTGAGAATCGGGACCGGCGAGTTGACAGATTCGTTGGCACTGGACCCCCGGACCGACTACTCACACAAAATCCTGGCTTTGTTTGAACAATTCCCAGACATTGTGTTCGAATTTAAAACCAAATCCACCCACATTGAGAATATATTAAATTATGGCAAGAAATTGAACAATATTATCATTTCCTGGTCATTAAACCCCCGGGAAGTCATTAAACGGGAAGAACTCCTGACCCCGAACCTGTTTTCCCGTTTAAAGGCCATTGAAACGGCCCAACGGCAGGGTTTCAAAATCGGCATTCATTTTGACCCCATTGTTGTTTTCCCGGGATGGAAAGCTGCCTACCTGGATTTGATTCGACAAATCGCCAAGATCATTATTCCAGCGCAAATTGCCTGGTGGAGCCTGGGTGCGCTGCGGTTCCCTTATTCATTAAGGGACCATATTTTCAAATACCAGAATTCCCGCTTATTCGAGGGGGAATTAATCAAAGGTCATGACGGAAAATACCGCTATTTCAAACCCCTGCGCCTGGAATTATTTCACTATGTAAAGAAGCACATCCGGGAATACGTTTCCCCGGATGTTCCCCTTTACCTGTGTATGGAAGACAAAGAAGTCTGGCAAGAGGTACTGCCCAAACTGCCCCCTGATGAAGCTGCCCTCAACAAATACCTTTATGAATCCGCCCTTCGTGTCCTTCGTGCCTTCGTGGTTCAAAAAAGGCGGCGGTGAATCCAGGATGAAATTAGGACTTGAAATTTTCTCGTTTTCCTTATATCATATATTCTAACAGAACTCATAAAATACAGGAGGAGATAATGAGCGTAAATGTATTTGATTTTGCCATGCAAATGGAAAAAGATGGAGAGGCATATTATCGCGACCTCGCAGCTAAATGCAGCGTTGAAGGAATAAAAAATATCCTCAACCTGCTGGCCGATGATGAAGTCGGTCATTACAATATATTTAAAAAACTAAAAGAGGAAACCCCGGCGGATATTGCAGGAACAGCCATCCTGACAAATGCCAAAAATATCTTTGCCCAAATGAGAGAAAAAGATAAAAAAACAGAATATAACTTTGACGTCTCAGAAATCGAACTGTACAAAAAAGCTATCGAGATTGAAAAAAAAAGTGAGGAATTCTATAAAGATAAAGCAAATGAAATGGACAACCCAAAAGCAAAAGAGATTTTTTTAACGATCGCAGAGGATGAGAGAAGACACCAATTCTTACTGGAAAATATGACAACTTTTCTATCACGGCCAATGACATGGGTGGAAGATGCAGAATTCAACAGGCTGGAAGATTATTAAATACTAAAAAAAAGAGGATTAACCAACATGGCCAAAAACGAGACTTAAAACGTAAACCGTAAACCCATAAACATAACAACGGCAGTGAATGACCCATACAGTCTGGGGTGATTGATAGCAGAATGGAGATATTAACATGAAAACCAAAAAGCAAGAAACCATTGAGGAATTGATTGAATTAATAAATATCCCTCAATTTGAAAGAATTATTTTTCACAAAATAAGGGAACTAAAGTTCCTGTTGAAAGATGAGATTGCACTTTACAAAAGCCTGAGGGAAACGTTTCAGAAAAGAACTCATGGAAACATGAAAGTTTGTGAAGATGATGGAAAAGAGAGAACACAAACCTATCGTTTCCAATTGAACCTGGATGAAGATGGCGAATGGATCCCAACCGGGCTCTCCCCATCACCTCCTCCCCATTGCAATGTATTCGATGTTGTTCCCAAAGAAGTCATTCACTATATAAGCAAATTCAAACCAGACCCAGGGAAAATCGAAAAAATAAAAGAATTTTCTTCTGCAAAACTAGGAGGAAAAATCTTTGAACTGACCTTTACAAGATACTCTCACCACCATGCCCTGGGAACCATCTGTGAATTAAAAGAAAAAATTCCCATCCAACCTTGCGACGATCCTGATAATATTATAGATATCAATGATTCCTATAAAAAAGAACCGGAAGGCGGCAATTATAAAGAACTGATTTTTTATATGGAAAAATTCCCAAAATTCAAAGCCCATATATTTTCCGAATTCTTTATGAAATGGAAACCGCTAATCGATAACCAAATGATTGAAGCCAATTAAGATTATCTTTGCTTTAGGGTTAATTTTTCTTTTATTTCTCTTAACTTCTCCTGGATGATGCGGATGTTCCTGGGCCCCATTCTCAGCAGGTGTTTCTGGGCATCGTTAAGCCCTTCCAACCGGGGATCGGCAAAGGCATAGGTAGTGACTTTTTCTTCCAATAAAACCTCGCCTTCCGGGATGGGGGTTTTCAAAAGAACGTCCAATGCTTGTTCCAGTGTCTCCTGGAATGTTTTTTCCGGTTTTCCCAGTTCACGGTAAGCTTCTTCCAGGAGCGGCCGTAACTGCCGGTAATGGGCTGCCAGTGTTTCGCTTCTAATAGAAAACAGGACACTGGTGATGGCATCATAACGCCTGTAACTCTCCGGGTCAATGATTATTTTACCCTTTCGGCGAATCACCTCGAATTTCTTTGAGGGGGAGAATTCCAGGAAGCGAAGATGCACCGCCGGACTGTTGCCTTCAGCGATATTATCCACAATGGCCGTACACCGGCGAATGATGTTTTCGCTGCCCAACCACCGGGAAAAGTCCGGATGAGAAGAACAATCGTTGAGCAATTCTCGCACCGGTGGATCACTGTCGTTCAACGATACATCCGCAGCAAACGGTGTCAAAGCCAACTCCTTTTCACCTGCAGCGGCTTGTTCTAGCGATGAATCAACTGCAGGTTTTGAATCCGCAGCTTTTGTCTCACTCACCGGTGCCAACGGCTGAGGAGATTGAACCTGCGCCGGTTTTATGAAGAAAAAGTAGATGATTAACGGGATAATTAAAAGAGCAATGACGACTGTACTTCCCCATATCATTTTTTGGTAAGCTTCCATTTTTTCGCTCCTTAGATAAAGCACAATATATTAACAAATTGCCTGCCATTTGTCAATTTCCATATTCTTGACAATCAACGGGACAGAGTGTCAGGAAAATGACGTTCTCTCTATTAAGGGTAAACTGCTGAAAGCAAGGATATACGTATAATTCACAAAAAACGTAATATTGGCATGAAATTTGCTTAAGGTTTAACCGGAGGTTTTCGTGGAGTACAAGTATGGCTGATTGCTGGAATATAAGAGCGGCGATTTTTGCTGCCAGAGGTCGCCAACGTCTCAAGTTGGTGGAAATGAGAGCTGCCTTCAAGTCTAAAATCACCGATATTACTGAAAAAAAAAGCGAAAAAGACCAAAATCCCAAAAAACAAGTACTATCAAGCATTTTCAGACATAGGACACCTGGAATACCCGATATTACTGGGGAAAAAAAAATAAAAGACTTGACATTTCACTTTTGCTGTGCTAATAAGGTTCTGATGATTAACAAAAAAGGAAACGGTGATAAAAATTAGGAGATACAGATGTCTTTTTTAAGCTTAATGAAACCTAAAAAAGTCGTGGGGCTTGATATCGGATCATTTTCATTAAAACTCATCGAATTAAGACCCAAAAAGAAAGGAAAAGAAGTTACATACGAACTGGTCTCCCTGGGATATGAGCCAGTTCCCTATCAATCCATTGTTGAAGGCAGTATTATGGATTCGACGGCAGTGGCAGATGCCATCCAGCATATCTTCATCGAGAGTAAAACCAGGACCAACAACATGTCCTTTGGGGTTTCGGGCAGTTCTGTTATTGTAAAACGCATTGAAGTACAGCGGTTAAACCCCAATGAAATGCACGAGCATATCCTGTGGGAAGCCCGCCCCCATATCCCTTTTACCCCTGAAGAAGTAAATATTGATTACGAAATTCTTGAATCGGCGGATGTACCGCCGGACCGCGTGGCTGTTGTACTGGCTGCCACTAAAAAAGAAAAGCTGAATGATTATTTAAATGTAATCGCCATTGCCAATAAAAACCCTGAAATCGTTGACCTTGAATCCTTTGCCATACTAAACAGTGTATTGATTAATTACGAAATGTACCATGACCGCACTATCGCCATTATCAATATCGGTGCTTCCATCACCAATGTAATCATTGCCAAAGGCGGTAACCCGGTGTTTGTCAGAGATATTGCCTTTGGAGGGAACCAATTTACCGACTTAATACAAAAGGAATTGAACCTGAAATATGAAAAAGCAGAAGCCGTAAAAAAAGGGAGGCAGGTAGAAGGGGTTTCCCCGGCCGCAGTTAAGCCTGTGATCAACCTGATATTTAACGAGCTGAAAAGTGAAATACGAAAAACCTTTGAATTTTACCGTTCCAACACCACGGAAGGCAGGATAGATAATATTTTACTGAGTGGTGGCACATCCAACCTGGACACCATTATCGACTTCTTTTCCCAGGAATTTGATATTCCTGTGGAAATCGTAAATCCCTTTAATAATATCGAGATCAACGAGAAAAAATTTGATCTGGATTTTATTAAAGACATGGCCCCGGTATTCAATGTATCAATGGGGCTGGCATTACGTGCCGTTGGAGAAATAAAATGATCAAAGTAAATCTATTAAGTCCGGAAAAAAAAGAAGTCACAGGATTGGGAGTAGAAGCTCCTTCATTCGAGGAAGAGAGAGAAAGTAAGCTTCATACCGGGGCTATTGTCGCTGCCGCGGCAATAACATTGGGTATCATTGGATTTATGTATATTACCCAGGCCAACACCATTTCGCAAAAGAGAGATCACCTGCAAGAGAGACGGGCCAGGAAACAACAATTGGTTAAAGTATTGAAAACCATCGCCGAGCTGGAAAAGACAAGAAAAATCCTGGATAATAAAGTGAAACTGATTACCCAACTGAAAAGTCAACAGCAAGACACCGTTAAAATGATGGATGAATTATCCAACGCCCTGCCCGACTGGGTATGGTTAACCGGTCTTACTTTTTCCAACCGAACCCTGACCATGAGAGGAAAAACCCTGGGTAATAATTTGATATCCGATTTCATTAATAACCTGAAAGGAACGGGTGCTTTCTCGAATATCCATTTCCCCGGGTCTAGCAGGAAAAAACAAGGGGGCCTGGATATTTTTGAGTTTAGTATAACCTGTGTCTATAAAGAAAAAGCGGAAGCTGCCGATAAAAGAAAGAGAAAGGTAGGATAACATGGATATACAAAGTTTACCCTGGTATGCCCAGCTTTTAGTATTTTTAGTTATTGGGGGAATCCTTTTCGGTATTTTCTACATGCTGCATTATTCCGACAACCAGGTCACCATAGAACGCCTTGACAAGCAGATTGACGCAGTAGAAAGAGAGATAAAACGGGCCGAGCAAAAAGAAGCCCAGTTGCCGCGGATCCGGGAGGATATCCGGGAAAAAGAGAAAGTTCTTGAAGACCTCAAAGAAGTTTTACCGGAGGAAAAGGAAATCAGTCAGATTCTCAGGAAGGTCCAGTCCATTATTTCCGGTGCCCGGCTGCGAATCCAAAAATGGACCACCCAGCCGGACCGGCGAAAACAAGTTTACGTGGAAATGCCCATCTCTATCGTTCTTGACGGTAATTATCACAATCTTGCCCTCTTCTTCGACCAGTTATCAAGATTGAAGAAAATCTTCACCGTCAATAATTTGAGCATTAAACCAATGTCAAGAATGACCAGTGCATTTTCAATAACAGCCAGTTTTACCGCATCTACCTATACGTACCGGGAAAGAGTAAGTAAAAAAACGAGAAAAAAGAAAATGTGATTATGATGATAAGGAGCTAACCAATGAAAACCAAAATGAAATGTTTTGTTATCATTTTCATGGTGCTAACACTGGTTCTATCATCACCAGCAATTATTTCTGCCGAGGCTAATGCCAACGGTAATCAGCAGACGCAAACAGATACCCCGCCGGATACCGGTAAAAAAGAAAGTAAAAAAGTCGGTACTCAAAAAGATCAAAAAAAACCGGAATTTGATGAGAATAAGCCGCCGATAACAGAGGTACCCAGTGAAGAATTTTTATATAAACCCGCCGGGAGACGAGACCCTTTCTGGGACCTGCTGCGGGGCAAAAGCGTTAGAATAAAAAGAGAAGAAAAAGAAGGAATCGCAGGGCTCCTCATCGACGAACTGGAACTGGAAGGTATTTTATTAAAAAAAGGTGAATATATCGCATTGTTTAAAGGACCGGACGGTAAGCCCTATGATGTAAGGGTAGGCGCCAACGTCTATGACGGAGAAGTCATTAAAATCGATATCAACTATGTAGTCTTTAAACGATTATTGACCATTGCACTGGGCGGGACAAGAGAAAGAATGGTTACCAAAAGACTAATCCCTGAAGAGGAGGCAGGAAAAAAATGAAAGCCAAAACTCTTTCACAATTAGTATTAGCGATATTCATATTATATGCAATGGCAAATACAAGTGCACCCCTGGTTGCTGGTACCAATACAAATACCAACGTTGTCATTAACGATATTGAATACTTGACAGGGGACGACTTTGTGCAATTGCATTTTAAAATCGACAGGATGATACCCATCCCGGATGTGTTTTACCCGGATAAAAATGATAACACCCGGATTGTAATGAGAATGAACGACGTGACGGTTGACGTACCCAAAAACCTGTTTACATTTGAATCCTCTGTTATCGATTATATAAAAATTAATCGTAAAAAGAATCACAACTATGTGGACGTAGAAATTCACCTGAAAGGACAGGTCAATTACAGGGTGTTTACCAATCAGAAGGGGTTGTATATTGAATTTCCCAACATCAAAATAAAAAGTGAAAGTAAACCAACCCCATCCGTGTCAACGAAACCGACAACGCCGCCGACTCAGGCACTATCAAAGGCACCGGCAAACAAAAACACAAAACCCACACCGGGAAAAAAGATGCCTCCCCGTGAAAATTTGAACAAGAAGATGAATACCATTACAAAGAATAAAAAAACCACACCAATTGTAATTAAAGATATCCTGATCAGTGAAAAAAGACCCAATCGCATTAAATTTAAAGTAATCATGACAGGCCAACCGGATTTTGAGGTGATCCCGATTTCTGAGGGACCGGTACGATTGGCCATTGACTTTAAGAACACTCACTGCAAGCGCATGCAAAAACCGGTGAACCTTTTAAATGTCAAAAAGGTTCGAGGGGCCTATAATAAAACTTCCGTATATCGAGTCGTATTTGATTTACACTATTTAAAAAACTATAGAGTGTCCCCCAATCCCCAAAACGGAAATGTGCTGGAAGTGGAATTTTTTGATAATTTAAATCATTTAGTCGACAAAGGCGTACTCTCCAAAACAAAACCAAAAAAGAAAAAAGTAATGGACTCTAATTCCAAAGCCAAACCTGCCGGGGAAACCGTTGAAGTTGGTGAAAGTGCCATAAAACCACAAAAACAGGAATCCACAACCCGGGAACAAGGAAATGATAAGGGTGGTAATGGCGGGGACGGGAATAATAAGGGTAATGAGGACAACAGCGGTAATGGAGGCAAACGAAATATTACCATTACCAATATTGACGAAACCAATGGGAATGACAACAACATTAAAATTGACACCTCCACCAATACTATCACCATCAGTAACGAAGACTTTTTTGAAGACGAGAAGTCCCAGGTTACCATCAAGAACAAAACCCCTGAGGATAAAGACAAGAAAATCTCCACATCAGACCAAGACCAGTTAAAGGATACCGGGACCTCTATGCAATACTTGAAAAAGACTATTGACGAAGGAGAAAAAGAATACATCGGGGAGCCGATGACGTTTAATTTTCACAATGCCGATTTAAGGGACGTCATCAAAATCATTGCCAAAATAGCAGGAAAAAACATCGTGTTGGCCCCTGGTATTAGCGGCAGGGTTACGTCTCAATTGACTGATGTTCCCTGGGACCAGGCATTGGATTTGTTTTTAAAAATTAACGGGCTGGATTATGTAGAAGAAGGCAATATCCTTCGCATCGGCAGGGTGGAGGAATTGGCCCTGGAAGCCGAACAACGAAGAAAGTTAAGAGAAGCCAGGACAAATGAAGCTGAGCTGTCGGTCTTTACCCGAACCTTGAGTTTCACTAAAGTTGCTACTGTGGCTCCCCTGTTAAAGCGGCAGCTGTCCAGGCGGGGTGATATAATGCAGGACTCCAGGAGTAATACATTGATTATTTCAGAGGTCCCCAGCCGGGTCGAAGTACTGGATAGATTAATCGACACCATTGATGTGCCCAATCCCCAGGTTTCCATTGAGGCCAGGGTGGTAGAATCCAGGACCACCATATTCGAGAGCCTTGGTATCCAGTGGGGCTATAATTTCATAGCAGATGCCGCTTACGGCAACCAGACCACGCTAAAATTTCCCAATTCCGTTAGGCTCCAGGGTAACCAGTTTACATCACTGGCCTCACCCCTGGTAGGCCCCCTGGGTGGATATGCCGTGAATTTACCCGCCGATGGAGCCAGCGCCGGTACGGTATTCTCCATCGGTAACGTCGTGGATACCGTCCGACTGGACTTTGCTTTGTCGTCAGCGCAGAGTAAGGGTTTAGCCAAAATTATTTCATCCCCCAAAACCACTACCCAGAATAATATGGAAGCCTCCATCATGCAAGGGAAAATGATCCCGGTGCAAATCATCCAGAACAATACCATTACCATTCAATACAGGCCGGCAGTCCTGGAATTGAAAGTAACACCGCAGATTACCGCGGAAGGGACTGTAATTATGACCCTTGAGATCGATAATAACTCCGCGGACTTTGCCAACCTGGTCAATGGTATCCCGCCTATTACCACCCAATCCATTGAAACCACCGTAATGGTGGATGATGGCGGAACCGTTGTCATTGGAGGCTTATACTTGATGGACAAAAGTTCCACAAAGGATAACGTACCGTTTCTCAGCAAGATACCCATATTGGGGAATTTATTTAGAAGCTCAACGAAACGGAGTGAACAACGTGAAGTATTGATATTTATAACTCCAAGAATTGTTAAATAGGGAGAATAAAGATGAAAATTAGATCTTTATTAATAGTCAGCGCTTCGGCGGTTGTTTTATTGGTATTTATGTTAATTAACTTTTCCGGCTGCAATAAACTCGAAGAGCTCAGCCGATCCGGTTCAAAACTCATTATTGATATCATCACCGGCACTGACAGCCGGGGTGAGCCCGAATCCACAACCATATTTTCCGATGTGATTACCAATGGCTCGGTGTTTGATGATGTTGCCACGGCCACATTGTCAGCCGTTGTTTTAGATCCTGATATACCAGTAGGTACATTCTACCAGGATATTATGGTGGATCAAGTCGATATTGAATACTCCCGGGCCGATGGTTTAAATGTGCAAGGCAGGGATGTTCCCTATAGTTTTTCCCAAAAGGTTACCGCCAGGGTTCAGCCCGGGGGCCTGAGAGTTGAACTAAGTTTTGTGCTGGTCCAACACACTGCCAAGTCGGAATCCCCCCTGGTGGAGTTGGTTAACCTGGGGCAGGAACATATCCTGAAACTGGAAGCCAAAGTCACCTTTCATGGGAAAGATGTGGGGGGACACCGGGTAGAACCGGCCGTTGGTTACGTCTCGGTCTGGTGTGCCAACTTTGCCGATGAAACGTAACGTGGAGGGTTTAGAATGAAAAGAAAAAAGTATATATGGTCATCCATACTGGTTTTTGTTATGATCTGTGGAATATTGAGCCTGAACTTCTGCAAAAAGACGAAGGTGCCGGATCCCGATATGTTCAGTCCTGCCGGTTTCTACATCACGGTTTCCGGGACAGCCAATCCCTCTACCCTTTGGGTACCGGCATCAGAGCCTGCGGTTACGTCGATCATCACCGCCGTGGTCAGGGATAACCAGGGGAATCCGTTAGCCAATACAAAAGTAATTTTCCAGACAGATGGCTTCGGGTATTTCGAGAATTATACCCTCAGTGATGTCAAGCTGACCAATAACATGGGAGAGGCGCAAATGGTCTACTTCGTTGGCCCCGGTGCCAGTGTCAAAGCCGCCGGCAGCACCTTTATCAAGTTAACAGTGCCCACTGACGGCAGGATCGACATTCCTATCCTGTCGGAAGTGGTGGATTGGGTCCCCATTAAAGTTATCCCCTATCTCACCCAGGGCATTACTCTCGGTGGTCAAATAAAGACGCGCAGCGGAAATGGTGTCGAAGGTGTGGTAGTAACATTTACCGGGGAGGGGGGGAGCACCAGCGGCGTCGTCGTCACCAACCCCGATGGATATTACGAGTTCTTTGTGGCCGCCGGCTGGTACGGGGCCATTGAACCGAATTCTGATGCCTACTCTTTTACACCTCTAAATTACCAGTTCGACAGCGATAACCCTGTTTATAACGATAGGAGGGACCTGGACTTTGTCGCCGATTTCGAGGGAGGACAAACCCTGGCAGCAGATGTAACCAGTTGGGACGTCCCGGTAGAAGGTGGCACCCAGGAGGTGCATGTTTACAATTCAACAGGTGACGCTCACATTGATTATACAATAATCCCCAGTCACTCCTGGATCCAGGTGTCACGCAGGAGCGGAACCACTCCCGGCAGTTTCATCATCACCATAGGTGAAAATAAAACCGGTGCGCAAAGATCAGGGACAATAGAACTTAATGCCACAAGCGTCCAATCATCCAGTGTAACCATCCGTATCTCCCAGGAGGCCCACGAGGCACATTCCGATGCTCGACTGGAAGTGGACCGTCAAACAGTGGACTTTGAGTACGACTTCGACCCCGACGACGCCGAAAACTACCCTCCCATTGTCGTTAATGTGTTCAACAGGAAAACCACCGACTCCATCGCTTATATCGTTACCGTACTTGAAGATTGGATTATTGTTAATAAAGATTCAGGCTCTACGGATGATACCATCGAAATTAAAGTGGAAACAAATGACACAGGAGAACCAAGAACCGGGAAGGTTACCCTTACCGTCACCTCCACCGGTGTCTCCAACAGCCAGGTGGAAATTACGGTGAACCAGACAGCCGGACCTGCCGTTGGAGTAAATCCTGAGACCTATACTGCCAGTGCAGCCGGTGGTGATACTTTTGTGGTTAACGTATTCGATAAAAACAACCATCCGGATATACTCTATTGGAACGCTACCAACCTGGATTCCTGGATATACTTTACACCCTCCAGCGGAACAGAGGATAATAACATTATTGTTACCATACAGACGGCGAACCCCACCTCCAATCCCAGGGTAGGGATTATCACCATTACTGCTACAAACGGAACCACTGCTACCGTTACCATTACCCAGAAAGGTAGTTAATGGCAAATGGTGAATATAAAAAGTGAAAAAGAGCAGTTAACAGCGTTGGAGAGCCTCTTTCATCAAAAGAAACTCTCCGACGCCCTTGACACTGCCCAAAAATTAAAGGAGGATTATCCCAAATCGTTTCAAATTCGCTTACTGCATGTTAAAATTTTAGAAGAATTGAATAAAACGGAGGAAGCAGAAACCGCATTGATCGAGTTAATGCAAATGTTCCCCAATAATATTAATTTGCTTCTGGAAATAGGCAAATTATGCACAAAACAAAATAAATTTGGCGACGCCCTTGAATATTACAATAAAATCCTGTTTCTGGATCCCTTTAATCCCGAGGCCAAAACAGCAATCGATAAAATAAATATTAGCAAAAAAAATGCTTCCGGAAAAGGTAAAGGGAACACGGCCTTTGTATCCTATACCAGTGAAAAACTTCATGATGCAGACACACTGCCGGAAGTCGATCCCAGGGCATGGGATCGTTTGACAAGAGAACCGCCAACACCCAGACCGGACATTTTATCAACGCCAGCGCCGCCGGCACCGCCGGTACAAGCACCTCCTCCCCCACCGGTCCCGGAAGAGGAAATGGAAATCCCTGAAGAAGAAATAGAGGAGGAAGAGGAGGAATTGGACGGGGAAAAAACCACCGTTTCACAACCCATTAAACCATTGGAACAATTTAAGCAACCGGAACAACCGGAACCCGAGCCTCCGTCGCCCCCATCACCCTCATCACCCATCGAGTTTAAAATTGAAGAAATTGCGGAATTCCCGGAAGAAGAAGAACCACCCACCATACCGCCCATACCGGAAGTTGAAGAATCCGAAATCTCCGAATCTCTTTTTGATTCTAAAGACGCTGAAACCCCGGAACCGTTGGAAGCGTTAGAAGACCTGGAAGACCTGGAATCTCCCGGACCCCCGGAACCTCCATTTGAATTTAAGATGGAGGAAGAGATGCAAATGACGGAAACAGGAACCGATGTTGATACGGATACGGATACAGATGTAGATGTGGATGAAGAAACAGACAGGGGATTGGACATCGAGATACCGGAAGCCGGCAAGTCGGAGTTGGAAGCCATCGGGGTAGAAGAAGCGGAGTTGAAACACGAAGAAACCGGTGCCAATGAGGATATTACTGCAGTGACCGAGTTTACGGTTACAGAGACGGAGACGGAGGCGGATACGGACACGGATACGGATACGGATATGGATAGCGATGCAGATATTGTAACCGAAAGTGCAGCAGAACTCTACCTGAAACAAGGGCTTGTCAATGACGCCCTGGTTATATATAAAAAATTGTATGATGCGCAAAAAGAAGAACGATTTTTAATAAAAATAAACCAGTTGAAAAGACAACAGGTTACCCGGGGAAAAATCCTGGTACTTACCGAGTTTTTGAGATTGATAAGGCAAAAGCAGGAACAGTAGACAGCAAGGAGAAGGAATTGTTTGAAGAAATATTTAACCGGTTTTATGAAAAAAACAGGGAGATCAAGATCATTGGTGTATGGGGTAAAGATGGTATTGTACTGGAAAAAAAATACTTTCGTGAGCCCGACGTGGGGGAGCCGGGTTTAGATATCGATGTGGAATTTTCCGGTGCTGAATTAGCGGATATTATCTCCAAATTGGACCAAACCAAAACATCATCCGGGACATATTTTTTAAAATTGAATTACAACAACTATCTTTTAATGCTTTTCTCATTAACAAACGATTACTTTTTAATGATTTTAACCGGAGTGGACATCATCGAAGGCAGGCTGAAATTTTACTTAAATTTGTATAAAGAGCAATTAATTGCTGCTTTATAGTGCACGAATCAGCGGCTCTAATTTTGCCGATTGCCCGGGCGAACACCAGGTTCGCCCCTACATCTGATGAACGTTTTCGAACATTCGTAGGGGTAAACCTTGTGTTTACCCTCGCTTGGAACGGCAAAATTAGAATTGCTGTGCAGGAATTAAGGCCCTTGCTCATTTTTTACTTATATCGTATAATCTAGCCTTGATTGGAATCAGGGAATTAGAAAAAAACAGCGGGTAAACAATGACGGATGCCGAGACAAAAATCAAAAAATTTAAAGTCATCCCGGATGTACCAAAAAAACTGGCCGGATTGTATGATATCGCCTATAATATCTGGTTGTACTGGACCCCGGATGCCATTAAGTTGTTTATCCGCATGGACCCGGATTTGTGGGACAAAACCCGGCACAACCCGGTAAAAATGTTGGGTGAAATCAGCCAGGAACGGCTGAATGAACTGGCAGCCGATGAAGGCTATGTCGTGGAAGTGGCCCGGATTCACGAAAATCTAAAAAATTACGTTGAACCCAGAAAAAACAAAAAGGAAAAAACACCCTGCATCGCCTATTTTTCGTTGGAATATGGGCTCAGCGAAGCCCTGCCCATTTATTCCGGCGGATTGGGCATACTGGCCGGAGATCATATCAAGTCCTCAAGTGATATCGGCTTGAGACTGGTGGGCATCGGTTTATTATATCAATTGGGATACTTCCGGCAGTACTTAAACCAGGATGGCTGGCAGCAAGACTTTTATGATATTAATGATTTTTACAATATGCCTATCACAGAAGAACGGCATCCCGATGGTCAGCAGGTTGAAATCCAACTAAAACTTCCGGGACGTCCCCTCTATTTGAAAGTGTGGAAACTAATGGTGGGACGCATCCGCATTTACCTGCTGGACTCCAATATCGATAAAAACAGCAGGGCCGACCAAAAATTAACATCCCAACTCTACGGTGGAGACCGGGAAATGCGGCTCCAGCAGGAAATCATACTGGGTATCGGCGGCATAAAATTACTGGAACACATGGGAATCCCCGTTGATGCGTTTCATATGAACGAAGGCCATTCCTCCTTTGCCATATTTGAACGGGCCAAAACCCTCATGCAAAAACACGCCCTTACCTTAGATGAAGCCATGGAAGTTACCGGGAAAACCTGCGTGTTTACCACTCATACACCTGTTCCTGCCGGAAACGATGTATTTCATCCCGATCTAATCCGTAAATATTTCCAGGAATATGCCAATGAAATGGGGATTTCCATCGAGGAATTTCTAAAAACCGGCAGGCTGCAACCGCAGGATTCCCAGGAAAATTTTTCCATGCCGGTGCTGGCCATCCGGCACTCATCGTTTGTAAATGGGGTATCCCAATTGCACGGCCAGGTAGCCCAGCAAATGTGGAAAGATTTATGGGACGATGTACCCCACGAGCATATTCCTATCCGCGCCATCACCAACGGCGTTCACCTGGCTTCCTGGCTTTCCTTTGAAATGATGGAATTGTTTCGCCGCTACCTGGGGGATAATTGGCAGGAAAGGCAGGACCAGGAAGAGTTATGGCAGCGGATCCACAACATACCAGACCCTGAATTGTGGCGGGTTCATGCGGTGAGACGGCGCCGGCTCATCTATTTCATCCGCGAGCGGCTCAAAAAGCAATTGATCGAAAAAGGCGCTTCCCCGCTGCTGATCAATCAATCCCAGGAAGCCCTGGACCCCGAAACCCTCACCATCGGCTTTGCCCGGCGCTTTGTCGCTTATAAACGAGGGAACCTGGTATTCCGGGATATCAAACGCTTAATGAAATTGATCGACGATCCCTTGCGGCAGGTCCAATTTATTTTTGCCGGAAAAGCCCACCCCCAGGACCATGCTGGCAAAGAAATTATCAAGCACATTATCCATTCCATCAATAACAACTATTTACTCAAGCGCATTGTATTTATCGAAGACTATGACATGAATGTAGCCCGGTACATGGTGCAGGGAGCGGATGTGTGGTTGAACAATCCCCTGCGTCCCCACGAAGCCAGCGGCACCTCGGGTATGAAAGCCGCGGCCAACGGCGTACTTAATTTAAGTGTATTGGACGGCTGGTGGAATGAAGCCTATGACCGCAACATCACCAACGGATGGAGCATCGGAAGCGGTGAAGTTTACGACGACCGCAATTACCAGGACGAAGTGGAAAGCAAAGCCATCTATTCCATCATTGAAAACGACATCGCCCCCATGTTTTACGACACCGGACCCGACGGCCTCCCCCGCGAATGGATCAAAATGATGAAAAACGCATTTGTTTCCATCGTTTCTTTCTTTAATACCCACCGAATGATTAAAGAATACAACCATAGATTTTATAAAGAAGCCGGACGCAACTTTATTACCCTTAGTAAAGATAACTTTGCTTGCACCCGGGAACTGGTGCAGTGGAAAAATCACATCAAAAAGCACTTTTATTCCATTCACATCGGCGACATTCATTTCAATAAAACAAAAGTCTACAAAATCAACGAATCAGTAGACGTCTTCGTCGACGTATTTACCGGTGACCTGAAACCGGAAGATATCAGCGTTGACATCTATTATGGGAATATTTCCCCGGAACTGCGCTTAACCTACACCGCCATTGAGCATTTAAAACAAATCACTCCCCTGGAAGGGAATAAATACCGGTTTTCCGGCCGCCTGCCCTGTAAAAAAACAGGAAATTTCGGCTTTAAAATACGGGTGACTCCATATCATCCCTTGATCATGGACCCCTACGAAATGAATATGGTAATGTGGAAGTAGGAAGTAGGAAGTAAGAAGTAGGAAGTAAGGAAGAAGAGGTATGGATAAATGAATATAAACGATAAAGAATCGATAAATTGCCGATATAATAATATAGAGGTAACCGTCATAAAAGGAGGTGAATAAAATGAAAAAGATATGGACGGTATTATACATATTGATTGTTTTGCATATAATCGCACCGGCAGTGGTATCTGTCCAGGCCGGTAATTCTAAGTTGTTTCTTCCTCTGTTTGGTACTGGGGAGCTGGTTGAGGAGAGTCAAATTCCCTTCTCTATCAGTTATCCCAAGGCCTCCATTGAGGTTCTATACCCCGATGGGGGAGAAGTTCTGCTTAATTGTGGTAACTGTTCCATTACCTGGAGCACTTCCTGGGGTATTAAAAACGTCAAAATCGAATATTCCACCAATAATGGGGCTACATGGAAGGAAATCGTAGCTTCTACCCCCAATGATGGTATTTATGGTTGGTTCATTCCTGAAGAACCCTCCGAGGAATGCCTGGTTAAAATCACTGATGTCGCAAATCCGTTTACCTCAAATACCAGTGATTCAACGTTTACCATCGAATTGGCCGACCCCACGCTTATTCTTGCCTCACCTACAGGCGGAGAAAGTTGGCAGGTGGGAAACGATCATCATATAGAATGGGTTTCCTGCAACGGAGTAGGAGATGTGAAACTCGAATACTCCTATGACAATAAAAGTACCTGGATTACCATTGACCAGCAGGTCCCGAATTCCGGCCTATATCCCTGGACCATACCCAATACCCCTTCTGACACATGCTTTATCAGGATTAGCGAAGCCGATGACGGCGACCCCACTAATACCAATTATGCCCCCTTCTCAATTATCCCTGGAAGCGAAGCACCGGAAATCTCATTAAACCGCACCGAACTCCTGTTTGCCGCATTAAAAACCAGTATGGCTCATACCGGGGATCAATACATTATTATCAATAACAGCGGTGTAGGCGCGTTACAGTGGAAAGTCGAGGAAATTACCAGGGATGCGAACTGGTTGAGAATCTATAATAACATCGGGTCCCAATCCGGTATAGTAGGGGTTGGTGTCGAGCCTTTCGGATTAAATCCGGACGACTACAAAGCCACCCTTCATATTACAGATCCTGACGCCTCTAACTCACCCCAAACCGTTGAGGTTAACTTTATCGTTTATGATACCCTCAGTGATGCCGATCCCTTCGGCAGTTTTGATACACCGGTGCATGGGGTCACCGTGATGAGCAGTATCCCGGTTACCGGCTGGGCGTTGGATGATATTGGTATCGATAGAGTGATCATCAGGAGAAATGCTCTCCCCAGGGAAGGCGTCGATAAGATTGATATTGGTGACGCCGTATTGGTGGAAGGCGCACGGCCTGATATCGAACTGGCCTATCCCGATTATCCCATGAATTACAAAGCCGGTTGGGGTTACATGATGCTCACCAACATGTTACCCAACGGCGGCAACGGCGCCTTTACCCTCTATGCCTACGCCAAAGACATGGCTGGCAATGAAGTCTTACTAGGGAGCAAAACCATTACCTGTGACAATGCCAGTGCCGTTAAACCCTTTGGGGCCATCGATACACCTGGCCAGGGCAGCACTGTTTCCGGTATGGATTTCAGGAACCAGGGATGGGTGCTCACCCCCATGCCCAACAAAATCCCTGAAGATGGGTCAACCATAAAGGTGTATATCGATGGGCAAAACCTCGGCAATCCTGTCTACAACGTATATCGAAAAGACATTGCCAAGCTTTTCCCCGGTTACGCCAATAGTAACGGTGCCATGGCTTATTTTGATTTTGATACCACCGCCTATGTAAGCGGTATTCACACGATTCAGTGGACCGCCACCGATAATGCCGGAAACACCGATGGCATTGGCAGCCGCTATTTTGTCAGCCTCCAGAATCCCGGTTACACCGGCCAATCTGCACAGAAAAGCCAATTACATACCACCAGAACCCCAAAAATAGGAAAAACCTGGCACCGCTTTTTCGATATTCTAAGAATCCCGGTCAACCGCTCCGGAACAGTCAAATTTAAAAAAGGTTACGGCAAAGATGAACCAGGAACCCTCACTGCCAACAGGGAAGGAATTATTCATATCACCGTACCTCAAGACCAACGAATCGTTCTCCATTTGGGCCAGCCTAATGAGCATCTCCAGGCCGGTTACCTGGTAAACGGCTCCCGATTACAAACGTTGCCCATTGGTTCATCCATAAACTACCAGAAAGGAATCTTCTACTGGCAGGTAAGCTCCGCTTATTTTGGCAAATACAAACTGGTATTTATCCTGGAAGATCAGGCCGGACAACTCAGTAAAAAAATTGTCCATGCAGAAATAGTACCGAAGTTCAGAAGGTAGTTGGTAGTAGGCAGTTGGCAAACAAAAAAGAGTGAGCATTAAGAAGTAGGTCAGTGAGTCAGTGAGTCAGTGAGTCAGTAGGTCAGTAAGCTGATTGTTAAGAAGTTTTGTTTGTAATTTTGGTCATTGTAATTGGAATTCTTTATTTGTTGGGGGTGCCACCCCCTTTGTAATTTGAAATTTGTGATTTGTAATTTTTCCATGTGTTCTTCGTTTTATTTGCGCACGGTTTAGTGCCTTCATGGTTAATCCTAAATAGAAACAGGACAACAGAGACTGCATCATGAAGCTTTTGGAAACCATTGTTTGGGAGTGGTTGTGGGGACCGCCACTGATCATTACCCTACTGGCAACCGGTATTTTTTTGACACTGGCATCCGGGCTGTTTCAATTCCGTTACTTTTTTCACACCTTGCAGCAATACTTTGTAAGAACATTGAAAGGTGGAAGCGCGGAAGACTGGAAAGACCGCCGCTTGTCACCCCTGGAAGCGGTCAGTGTTGCCGTGGGAACCACGGTGGGGGTGGGTAATATCGCCGGTGTTGCCAGTGCCATTGCCACCGGCGGACCCGGGGCTGTTTTCTGGATGTGGGTAGCCGGATTCCTGGGTCAGATCATCAAAATGGCAGAGGTCTCTTTGTCTGTCCATTACCGCTCCAGGGATAAAGACCAGCAGACCTTTGGCGGTCCCACGTACTACATCAAAAAAGGCATCGGGATCAAACAAAACAATACTCCACTCTATAAATTGCTCAATTTCCTATTCCTTGGCGGCTTTATTGTTAGTTTCTTACTAACCATGCAGAATTACACCGTTTCCGAAGCCATCGCCGGAACCTTCGAACTGGACCAGGTAACCATCTCTATTATATATACCGTGCTCACATACATAATGATCAGCGGCGGTTTGAAAGGGTTAGGACGAATCGCCGTTAAACTGGTTCCTTTTATGTGTCTGTTTTTCCTGTTTGGCAGCCTGTTTATTATTTTCAAACACATCTCCCTGGTTCCGCAGGTATTTGAACTAATTTTTAAGGGTGCATTTAACGGTACGGCTGCCGTGGGTGGGTTTGCCGGGGCAGCGTTTGCCCAGGCTGTAAAAGTGGGCATGTCGCGGGCCGTGTACAGTAATGAATCGGGGTGGGGCACATCCCCTATGATCCACGCCTCTGCCAAAACCGATCACCCCATCCGCCAGGGGATGCTGGGCATTTTTGAAGTATTTATAGATACCATTGTGGTTTGTTCCATCACTGCCTTCATCGTTATTATTACTGGCAAATGGACCACGGGAATGGCCGGTGCAACTCTGACACTGAGCGCTTTCCAATCGGAACTGGGACTGATGGGCCGAATCATTCTCACTGTCGGTATACTGCTCTTTGGCTTAACCACATCTTCCGGGTTCTACGCACAGATCGAAGTCCTGGTGCGGTATCTCATCGGCGAAACCAAATATAAAGCCAGGATACTGGCGATCTACAAATGGGCATATCCCATCCCCCCGCTTTTGTTGGTAATTTTTTCAGTGGGTTATGGCATGCCCACCAAACATGTATGGTTGTTTGCTGACATGGCTACAGCCATCCCGATCTTTATCAATGTTATCGCTCTTGCCATCCTTTTTCCTGACTTCTTGAAATTAATTAAAGATTATAAAGCCCGTCACCTGGGAGTCGGTGAAGTCGACCCATATTTCAAAGTCTTTTACGAAGATACCGATGCTAAATATACTTGATTTTAGCCGCGAAGGCACGAAGCCAGTTGGCAGTTGGCAGTTGGCAAGAAAGAAGAGAAGTTGAAGGCTTCCCCAGACGTTTGAACCAACAACCCCTTTTTTAACTATTATCAATATCAGATGTGGTTATCTAACTGGTGGATTCAGGGAAGGAAGCCTTCCGATGGCCCGAAGGGTCTGCTGTGGCCGGCGACGCTATGCGCCGCGGGCTCCGTGCGGTACGAGATTGATTTATCTAAGAGAGAGTTGACTTTTAAAGGCTTTTAAACTATTATTAATACGAAACGCAAATGGAGGCAAACGTGAACGTGGAAGAATCGGTGCCCATCGCTCAAATTGAGGAAGTGGTAGCAAAAGCGGTAGAAAGTCGTCTGCAGCAAGCCGTGGAAGAATATGTGAAGAGGAATGAACTGCGCTTCAAAGAGTTATCCCTTATTGATAGAACTGTAAGAGTAGAGGAAGAGCTGCGTTCCTTGCGGGAGATGTCAGAAAGAAGATTTGAGGTAATAGACAAACGATTTGAGGCACTCCAGCGAGAGATGAATGCCAGGTTTGAAACTGTGGATAAACGATTTGAGGCGCTCCAGCGGGAGATGAATGCCAGGTTTGAAACTGTAGACAAACGATTTGAGGCGCTCCAGCGGGAGATGAACGCACGATTTGAGGCAGTCGATAAGCGATTTGAGGCAATGGATAAACGATTTGAGTCATTGCAGCGGGAAATGAATGCACGCTTTGTGGCCATGGATAAACGCTTTTCTGCGATTCAATGGATGATCGG